>VFQM010001050.1_pt1 | contig 26076 bp, 23 predicted proteins | sample 3512391 | NCBI WGS metagenome assembly VFQM01 (sample SAMN10412369, study PRJNA504923) | tailings metagenome | isolation source: Replicate 1 from Balatoc abandoned mine | place: Philippines | reverse complement strand
CGCCTGTGCCTTTGTTGGACTCGGCTTGGTGGTGCTGACCGCCGGTAGCACTGCGGTTTGGGCGGCCTATGCCTCTTTCCTCGGTGGGCTGCTGATCTGGAGTTGGCATGAAATCAGCTTCCTGACGGGCGCGGTGGCAGGGTCGCACCGCGATCCTTGCCCTCCACAAGCCAATGGTTGGCAGCGTTTTTCGGCCGCAACGATGGCGCTGATCCATCACGAAGTGGCATTGGCAATGACCGCGGGGCTGCTCCTGTCGCTGGCGGCCGTCACCGCCAATCCGACCGGCGCCTATTGTTTCGCACTGCTGCTGATTTTCCGGCTGTCGTCAAAGCTCAACATCTACTGGGGTGTGCCCAGCCTGTCGGACGAGTTGTTGCCGCCGCACATGGCCTATCTCAAAAGCTATTTCGGGCCAAAGCGGTTGCGCCCGATGCTGCCCTTGTCGATTGTGGCTATCGGCGCGCTGGGTGGCTGGTTCGCCTATGCCGCCCTGACTGCGCCTACCAGCGCCAGTGCGGTGCAAGCCAGCTTGCTGTGCTGCCTGTGCCTGCTCGCCGCGCTTGAACATCTATTTCTGGCCATGCCGTTTCGCGACTCCGCGCTGTGGAGCTGGGCGACGGCGACGGCCGCACCATCACGCCATAAAAATATGAGAGAGAAGGACTAGGGGCATGAATTACGAAGCCTATTTCGGCGATCAACTGGCCGCCGTGCGCGAAGAGGGCCGCTACCGGGTGTTCACCGAGATCGAGCGCCGCGCCGGGTCTTTCCCCAAGGCGACGCGTTATGTCGATGGCACCACCACCGAAGTGACGGTGTGGTGCTCGAACGATTATCTGGGCATGGGCCAGCACCCCAAAGTGCTGGACGCGATGCACCGCGTGATCGACGAATGCGGCGCGGGTGCGGGGGGCACGCGCAACATTTCGGGCACCAACCATCACCATGTGCTGCTCGAGGCCGAACTCGCCGATTTGCACCACAAGGAAGACGCGCTGCTCTTCACCTCGGGCTATGTCTCGAACTGGGCGGCGCTGGGCACGCTGGCGGCGAAAATTCCCGACTGCATCGTGCTGTCGGATGCGCTCAATCATGCCTCGATGATCGAGGGCATTCGCCACAGCCGCGCGCCTTGCAAAGTGTTCGAACATAATTCGCCCGAGGATCTGGACCGCAAGCTGGCAGATATTGATCCCGCGCGCGCCAAGCTGGTGGCGTTTGAAAGCGTCTATTCGATGGACGGCGACATCGCGCCGATCGCCGAGATTGTCGAAGTATGCGAAAAGCATAATGCGATGAGCTATATCGACGAAGTCCACGCCGTCGGCCTTTACGGCCCGCGCGGCGGCGGGGTGGCCGAGCGCGAAGGGCTGATGGACCGGATCACCGTGATCGAAGGCACGCTGGGCAAGGCCTTTGGCGTGATGGGCGGCTATATCGCCGCGTCGCGCGACCTGTGTGATTTTGTCCGCACCTTCGCGAGCGGGTTCATCTTCTCCACCGCGCTGCCGCCTGCGGTTGCCGCCGGGGCGTGCGCGAGTATCCGCCACCTCAAAGACAGCAATGTCGAGCGCGATGGGCAGCGCGACCGTGTCGCCAAGGTGCGCGGTGCGCTCGACCGGATGGGCATCCCGCACTTGCCCAACCCGAGCCACATCATTCCGGTGATGGTCGGTGATCCGCACAAGGCCAAGTTCATCAGCGACTGGCTGATGGAGCATCACGGCATTTATGTGCAGCCGATCAATTACCCCACCGTGCCGCGCGGCACCGAACGGCTGCGCATCACGCCCTCGCCGGTGCACAGCGATGGCGACATCGACCGGTTGCTGCGCGCGCTCAGTGAAATTTGGTCGCAGTGCGAACTGGCGCGGGGCAAGATGGCGGCGTAGCCGGGGTTGGTTGTCATGATCTCCCTCTCCCTTGTGGGGAGGGAGAAAAACAAAAAAGGCCGGGAGTTTCCTCCCGGCCTTTTTGTTTGGCGGTTCGCCGCTGCGCTCAGTTCGGCGCTTCGAGATAGGCGATCACGTCGGCGCGCTTCTGCGCATCGGGGATGCCTGCGAAAACCATCTTGGTGTTCGGGACCACGCGGGTCGGCTTTTCCAGATATTGGAACAGCTTTTCCTTGGTCCAAGTGATGCCGCTGTTGGCATTGGCCGGCGAATAGCTGAAGCCGGGCACGCTACCGGCCTTGCGGCCGATGATGCCGGCGAGCGACGGGCCGATCTTGTTCACGCCTGCGTCGGTGACGTGGCAGGTGCGGCACTGGGCGAACACGGTTTTGCCCGCGGCGGCATTGCCGGTGAAGCTTGCAAACTGCGTGCCATCGAGCGTGGCAATGTCGGTCGGCGCGGGCGTGCCAGCCGCCGGAGCGGGCGCAGCCGCGGGGGCGGGGGCCGGTGCCGGTGCGGGTGCAGGAGCAGCGGCCGGCGCCGCATCCGCCGTTTTCTTTTCTTCGCCGCCCGAACAGGCAGTCAATAATGCCGAAAGCGCCACTGCGCCAATCAATGCACGCGTTTTGATCATAATAGCTCCTCTTGTGCGCGACGACACGAACGTCGGGACTTTTCCCGTCCAACCCTGACTGCGCAGTATCGCAGATGGCGGGCCTTGCAAAGCGGGAATATGCGGCTGGATCAGTGTCCGGCGTCGCCCAGAACCTTGCTGCGCAGTCGCCGGACCATGAAATAGATAAATAGAATGACCGGCACGGTCAGCGCGCCAACCAAAATGTCGGCCCATTTGCCCCCCGAATAGGCCGCTGCGCCCTTGGCCACATAGCCGATCAACCCCAGCACATAATAGGCCGCCGCAAAGACCGACAGCCCTTCGACCAGCGTTTGCAGCCGCAGTTGCAGCTGGGTCGACCGTTCCATTGACTGCATTAGGCTGAGGTTCTGGGCCTTGATACGGCTGTCGATACGCGTGTCGAGCGCGTGCATCGCTCCCGCAATCCGCTCAGCAATGTGGCTCAGCCGTTGGCGAAACACGGCGCAGGTGCGCGTTGCCGGGACCAGTCGCCGCTCGGTGAAGTCAGCCAGGCTTTGGAAATTCGCGACCGGGCGAATGTCGAGCGCCGTCAGCCGGTCGCCCGCGACTTCGGCATAGGCAGCGGTGGCGCTCAGGCGAAAGCTGGTCGCCGAGCGGATGAGTTCCAGTTCGGACGAAATGGACGACAGCTCTTCCAGCAACCGGTCGTCATCTTCATCGGCCAGCGCGACGCGCCGCGAATGGTCGGACAATCGCGCCTCCAGCGCGTCAACCTCGGGCCCATATTGCTGGACGGTTGGAAAGCCGAGCAGCGCCATGTTGCGGTAGTTGCCCAGTTCCTGCATCCGCTGGATAATCCGTCCGCGCTCGCCATCGTCGACATCACCGGCGGTTAGGATCAGCCGGCCATAGCCGTCGCCATGGATCCCGAAATCGGACCAGATACGGATGCCGCCATTGATGTCGCAGCATACCATATCGGCCTGTGAGATCAGTTGGCTTGCCAGCGCGTCGGGAACCGCCGCCGCGTCGGGCAGCACAAACAGGCGTGTCGCGCGCACCACCGCGCCGGGCCATCCTTCGAGCCAGCGGATATAGGGCGCACGCGCGGCCGCTTCGCACGCCTCCGGGAAAATGAAGGTCAGCGTGCTCGCCTCGGCATGGCGTTCCCACAGAAACTGGATGCCGCCTTTGGCAAGGCCGGTGCCGTGGCGCGGCGCCAGCGTCCAATCGCCGAAGTCCGGGCGTTGATTGGTCAGCCAGCGATCCTCGTCACCGCGTTCGTCGGGCGTTACCAGCCGGACCACCTGAAAAATTTCGCAATGACGCGGCACGGGCGCAAACCGGCGCAGCCGCATCTCGTCGACTGCCCAGCGGCGCAGAGGATGTTCGGTAAAGGCCATCGCCCGCGACTATTGGTCAGCCGGGCCGCGCTGTCCAGCCGCTAAAACAACGCGTGATCGCCGCGCTCGTCGGCGCGTTCGCCCGCCAGTCGCGCGCGGTAATGGTCGGCCAATGTTTCGCGGCCCGTTTCGGGGGTGGCATCGGCGTCGTATCGACCCGTCGCCGGGTCGCGGACCAGCATCGATTCGGTGGCGTAATAGTGGCCGATACGCGCCAGCTCGGCCTTGCGCGCCGCGGCGGGCAGCACGACGCCAATCGTATCCAGCAAGGCAGCGACCGCCTTGAGCAGCGCGGGCGACACCGCGCGGAACCGGGCTGGTCGGCCCGTGAGCGCGAACAGGAGTTCGCCCTGCTCGCGCGGCGTCATTGCCGGGCCAGGCCCGCCGATTGGCAGGATGCGGCCCATGCGGTCCGGATTGCCCACACTGTCGGCCAGATAGGCGGCCAGATCGGCATCGCTGATCGGCTTGCACGCCGTTAGCCGCCCGTCGCCGAACAGCAGAAACGGCTTGCCTGCCCGGACGCGTTCAATCTGGCCCGACAAGGATTTGAAAAAGGCGGTCGGCCGGACAATGGTGTAGGCGATGCCCGAGGCGATAAGTTCGGCCTCGAACGCCAGCTTGGCATGTTGGAACGCCAGCCGCGGGTGCTGGACGCAGATAGCGGACAGCAGGATGAACTGGTCCACCCCCGCGGCGCGCGCGGTGGCCAAGGCCTGGCTGTTGGCGCGGTGATCGACGGCCCAGGCGTCGGCGGGCACCCCGGTGCGCGAGGCGAGGCAGGATAGCAGCACGTCAAACCGCTCGCCGCGCAGGCCGTCGGTGGCCAGCGACCGTGCGTCGGTCACATCGCCAAAGCGCAGCTCCGCGCCCTCCAGCCCGTGCGTCGGTGCCCCCGGTCGTAGGAAACAAACCACCGCATGCCCGCGCTGTACCAGCACTGCGGCGGTCGCGCGCCCGATGGTGCCCGTTGCCCCGAGCACGAAAATGCGCCGGGCCTGCGGTTCAACCAAGGGCATGCTCGCCGGCGCGCTCCAGCGCCTCATTGGCCGCCAGCCATTCGGCCTCGGCTGCCTCTTGTGCCGCGACGATCTTTCCGCGCCGCTGCGCCAGTTCGCCCATGGTCAGCCCGGCATATTCATTGGCGGCCGCGCCTGGATCAAACATGGCGCGGTCGATGGCGGTCAGGACGACTTGCAGCCTGGCCAGGTCGGCCTCGGCATCGCTGACCGCCTTCTTCAGCTGCGCCTGCGCCTCGCGGGCCGCGGCGGCGGCCTTGCGATCGGGTTTGGTACCGCCCTTTGCAGCTTCACCTTTGGGCTGGTTCTTACCGAGGATGAAGTCGGTATAATCGTAGATGCTGCCCGAAAATTCGCGTGCCGTGCCACCATCGACCAGCACCAGCCGGTCCGCGGTCAGCTCCAGCATATGGCGGTCGTGACTGACCAGCACCACGGTGCCGGCATAGCCGTTAAGCGCCTGCACCAGTGCTTCGCGTGCATCGACGTCGAGGTGGTTGGTCGGTTCGTCGAGGATCAGCATGTGCGGCGCATCGCGCGTAATCAGCGCCAGCGCCAGCCGCGCGCGCTCGCCGCCGGACAGCTTTGCCACTTTGGTGGTCGCTTTGGGCCCAGAAAAGCCGAAGCGCCCCAGCTGCGCGCGCACTGCCGCCGGGGTCGCGCCCTTCATCTGGCGCGTCATATGGTCGAGCGGGGTGTCGTCGCCGTCGAGCTCCTCGACCTGATATTGGGTGAAATAGCCAACGCGCAGCTTGCCGCTCGCCGTCATCGCCCCATCCATCGGCGGCAGCTGCGCCGCAAGCAGCCGCGCCAGCGTGGTCTTGCCATTGCCGTTGCGGCCCAAGAGCGCGATGCGATCGTCGGGATCGATCCGCAGGTTGAGGCGCTGCAGCACCGGCTGCCCCGGCGCATAGCCGACGCTGGCCAGGTCAAGCGTGACGAGCGGCGGTTTCAGTTCATCGGGGCTGGGAAAATCAAAGCTGAGCGACGGGTCTTCGGCCAGCGCGGCGATCGGCTGCATGCGGGCGAGCGCCTTGGCCCGGCTTTGCGCCTGTTTGGCGGTCGAGGCGCGCGCCGAATTGCGCGCGATATAGTCTTGCAGCTTCGCCCGCTGCGCCTCCTGCGCCGCGCGCGCGGCGGCGAGCTGCGCCGCGCGTTCGGCGCGCTGGCGTTCAAAACTGTCGTATCCGCCGCTGTAGAGCGTGGTCTTGCCGCCTTCCAGATGCAGGATATGGTCGACGACATTGTTGAGCAGATCGCGTTCGTGGCTGATCACCACCATCATCGCCGGATAGGCTTTGAGAAAATTTTCGAGCCACAGCGTGGCTTCCAGATCGAGGTGGTTTGACGGTTCATCGAGCAGCAGCAGGTCGGGCTGCGAGAACAGAAGCGCGGCGAGTGCGACACGCATTTTCCACCCGCCCGAAAAGCTGTCGAGCGGCTGTTGCTGCATGGCTTCGTCAAAGCCCAGACCGATCAGGATGCGCGCCGCGCGCGCCGGGGCGGTATAGGCGTCGATGGCAATCAGCCGGTCATAGACATGCGCCAGCCGGTCGGGGTCCGCGCCGCTTTCGCCCAGAATCTCGCTTTCATGCAGCAGTGCGGCGCGTTCGGTGTCGGCGGCGAGCACGGTGTCGAAAGGGGTCGCATCGCCCGCCGGGGCTTCCTGCGCAATATAGCCGATGCGGGTACCGCGCGGCAGGTCGAGCGAGCCTTCGTCGGCTTCGAGCGCGCCGATCATCACCTTCATCAGCGTCGATTTGCCCGCGCCATTGCGCCCGATCAGCCCTACCCGCGCCTGCCCCGGCAGCGCTGCGGTGGCGCGGTCAAGGATGGTGCGCCCGCCCAGCCGCACGGTGATGCCATTGATATTGAGCATGGCGCGCGCTTAGCAGACGCGCAGGCGCGGGGAAGCGCAAAAGCAGCATTCAACCGCCAAGGACGGCTTCCACCAAGTCAGATTGCGGGTCGACCAGCGGATCGAGCACGTCAAAATGGTGGCGCGCTGAGGCGCGGTGGACCTTTACGCCCGGCCAGACCGTGCCCAGCAGATCATTCTGGCGCACGAATTCAGGGCGCTCGTTCGCACCGACCCAGGCAGTGATGGCGACGCCGGGCAAAGGCATCAGGAACGCCGGGCTTTCGCGCAGCGCCTCGCCCGCATCGATTTGCAGCGTGGCGTTCATCTTGGTCAGCATCAGCGGTTTAAGGTCGTGCAGCCCCGAAATCGGCGTGGCTCGCCGCAGCCGGTCGCGCAGCGGCTGCGCCAGCGGCGAGGACGTCGTCGCCAGCCGCGCGACCAACTGCCCGCCTGCGGAATGGCCGGCGAGCAGGATAGGTCCATCGACCATCGCGCCTGCCGCCGCCACGGCATTGGCAATATCCTGCGCGATGGTGGCGATGCGCACCTCGGGGCACAGGCGATAGCTGGGCATGGCCACGGCAAAGCCGCGCACTACCGCGCCCCCGGCAAAATGCGACCAGCTGCTCTTGTCGAACGCCAGCCAATAGCCGCCATGAACAAAAACGAGCAGGCCCGCCGGTTTGCCCGCGGGCAGGAACAGATCGAAGCGCTGACGGGCGTGCACACCATAGGGCAGGTCGAGCCTTGCCCGGCCCGGCGCCAGCATCGCCGCGCGATATTCGCCCGCGGGCACGTCCCAGGCTGCAGGCCAGCGGCCGCTGTCCGGGATATAGGCGGCATTGGAATAGGCGGCGTCCCAATCGGTCATTGCCCCCGTGCATAGCGGATTGACGGCGATTGCCAATCCGGCGCAATTCGGGCGCATGACCGATTTCACTGCCACGCGCGCGCGCTTCGACCTGCCCGGGGGGCTGGTCTATCTTGACGGCAATTCGCTGGGCCCGCTGCCCAAGGCCGTGCCCGCGCATGTTGCGCAGATGCTGGCGGGCGAATGGGGCACGCAGCTGATTCGCGGCTGGAACAAGTGCGGCTGGATGGATGCGCCGCGCCGCGTCGGCGACCGGGTCGGGCGGTTAATCGGCGCGCCAGCTGGCACGGTAGTGATGGGCGATACGCTGTCGATCAAAGTCTATCAGGCGCTCGCCGCCGCGCTGGCGCTGGTGCCCGACCGGCGGGTGGTGCTGACCGACAGCGGCAATTTCCCCTCCGACCTTTACATGGCACAGGGGCTGCTCGCGACGCTGGGCGATGGCTATGAATTGCGCGTGGTTACGCCCGAAACGGTAGCCGAGGCAATCGACGAGCGCGTCGGCGTCGTCATGCTGACCGAGGTTGATTATCGCACTGGACGGCTGCACGACATCGCCGCGCTGACCGCGCGCGCGCATGCGGCCGGGGCGCTGATGATTTGCGATCTGGCCCATTCGGCCGGGGCGTTGCCGGTCGATGTGGTGGCCAGCGACGTCGATTTTGCCGTCGGCTGCACCTATAAATATCTGAATGGTGGCCCCGGCGCGCCGGCCTTCATCTATGTCGCCCCGCGCCATGCCGATGCGGCGCTACCCGCGCTCTCGGGGTGGATGGGGCACGCCGCGCCTTTTGCCTTTGAAGCAGACTATCGTCCCGGCAGCGGGATTGAGCGGATGCGCGTGGGCACGCCGCCGATACTGGCGCTCGCCGCCCTTGATGCCGCGCTCGACGTGTGGGACGGGGTCGACCTGCACGATGTGCGCCGCCGGTCGATTGCGCTCAGCAACGCTTTTATCGCCGGGGTCGAGGCCGCCTGCCCGGAGCTGGAGCTCGCCTCACCGCGCGATCCGCATCAGCGCGGCAGCCAGGTCTCCTTCCGCCACCCGCATGCCGGGGCGGTGATGCACGCGCTGATCGCGCGCGGCGTGGTCGGCGATGTGCGCGCGCCCGACATCCTGCGCTTCGGTTTCACGCCGCGCTATCTGTCCGATGCCGAGATTGCCCAGGCCGTCGCCACCATAACCGATGTGATCCGGAACAAGCGCTGTGACGAAACCTATGTCGCGTCGGGCCGGGTGACGTAAGCCGCTATGGCCCAACAACTTTTCCCCCGGCGGCGCGGGGGAGAGCCTGCTGCCGCGCGGGGGAAGGGTTGTGTGTGCACGAAGAGAACAATAAGGGAACATTGACCGGTTGTCAACCCACCTGCTTATGCCCTCACTGACGCCGGCTTTTTCATCGCGACAATGGCATAGACATAGGTCAGCGCGGCAGCCGCAGCCACGGCTGCCCCGCGTACCGGTTCGGGTACCAACAGATAGGCGGCGTAGCAGAGGACCGCGCGCAGCACGAAATGGATGAAGCCCGCCGGATCATCAGCCCCCCAGCCATGCGGTACCCAGATCATACCGGACAATATGGCAAGGCCAAGGATGAGCAGATCCAGCTCCCCCGCCGCGCGCGTCGCGATAATGGCGAACGGAATGATCAGCGCGATGACAGTGATAAAGCGCATGAAAAGCTGGCCGATGGGATTGTCGCGCCCTTCATTCCAATAGTGTAATTCGCCGCGCAGCTTGTCGATGAGCAGCGCAATCGGCACCGGCGCCGCTGCCGCCAAAAACGGTGCGAAAGTGGGCAACCGGTCGCCAAGCAGATACGCCGCCACCGCCAGCGCCGACCACGCGAACAGCCCGCCGATGGGCATGGCGGTTGTGCAGGTCGCCAGATATTCGCGCCGCGCTTCTGCGAGTGAGATGGTGGCGTAATCCGTCACTTTCGCCTCACCCAATGGTCTGCCCGGTCTTCGCCCAGTCGGCCAGGAACCCCTCAATCCCCTTGTCGGTCAGGATGTGCTTGAACAGGCCTTTGATCACCGCCGGGGGGGCGGTCATCACGTCGGCGCCGATTTTGGCGGCTTCGAGCACATGGATGCCGTGGCGCACGCTGGCGACCAGGATTTGGGTGCTATAGCTGTAATTGTCATAAATCAGGCGGATATCGTCGATCAGCGCCATGCCGTCGAAGCCATTGTCATCGTGCCGCCCGACGAAGGGCGAGATGAAGGTCGCGCCGGCCTTGGCCGCAAGCAGCGCTTGCGCTGCGCTGAAGCAGAGAGTGACATTGACCATCGTGCCCTCGCCGGTCAGCGCCTTGCAGGTTTTGAGGCCGTCGATGGTCAGCGGCACTTTGATGCACACATTGTCGGCAATCTTGCGCAGCACCTCGGCCTCTTTCATCATGGTCGCATGGTCAAGCGCGACGACTTCGGCCGAGACGGGACCATCGACGATGCGGCAAATCTCGGCGGTCACTTCCTTGAAGTCGCGCCCCGATTTGGCGATGAGCGACGGGTTGGTGGTCACCCCGTCGAGCAGGCCGGTGGCGGCAAGGTCCTGGATGTCGGCGATTTCGGCGGTGTCGACGAAGAATTTCATGGATCGGCGTTCCTTGGCTAGCGGCATGATTCGGGTTGCGTGCCGCCGCCATAGTCGTTTGGCCAAACGAGGGAAACGACCACCCGGAATATGACGACACTTGCAACCAAACTGTAACATATGCCAGTGGGCCGCGTTCGGCGGTCGTCCGCCCAGCGCACATGCTCAAGCCAGGAATTATATAATGCGACGCTTTCTGATGCCGCCAGCCGCAGCTTTGGCACTTGGCATGTCGATGCCAGCCAACGCCACAGAAGACAGTTTGCAGATGTGGTTCAACCCTTCGGTGGCATTCGATCTGGACGACGACACGGGTCTGGAAATCGAGACCGCACAGCGCCTACGCCCCGCGAGCGCAGGTGCCGACACCTTTTATGCTCGTCTTTGGGTCAATCAGCAGCTTGACAAAAGCTTTGCCATCAGTGGCGGTATTGAACGGCGTATCAACGATGGCGGGCCCGACGAAACACGGCTTTTGCAGCAGATCACCGCGCGCAGCGGCGTGCTGCGCGCACGGGCGAGGATTGAGCAGCGCTTCATTGACAATGCCGACCAGACTGGGTGGCGTCTCCGCACCCGGTTGGGCGTGAACGTGCCCCTGACCGCCGACAAGCGGCTGCATTTCGTCAGCAGCGCTGAAACCAACTTCACCCTGCGAGCGACCAGTAACGGCGGTGACACTGGTTTGACTGCGCTGCGAACGCAAATTGGCCTTGACTATGACGTAGCCGACAATCTGGCTCTTGGGGTTGGCTATCTGCGCAATCAGGACATTTTGGATGGTCGCCCCGACCGCGTCGGGCACGCGCCCTTGCTCTCCTTGGAGTATAGTTTCTAGGCGCTGCGGCGCTGCTCGGCGGCGCGCTCAAGCCAGTTGGGGACAGGCGCTTCGGTGGGTTCACTGGTTCTTTCGGGCTGCGGCGAGGCTAGCCCCATAACGAAATCGTCGAGCGCGATGGGCGCGTCAAAGGCGATGCCCAGCCGGTTACCCCGCCGCCAGCGCACTTCACCGGTAAAGGCCCAGCCATCGGCAAGGCGCAGCGTGGCGTCGAGCCCGATGGCGATACTGCCGGGTGCTTCGACCATGGCGCCGCGCGCCGAAATGTTGCGAATCCGCACGTCACTGATGCCGCCCAGCGATTCCAGCTGCGCGGTGCGCAGCAACGCCAGCCGGGGCTCGCGTTGCCGGTTGGCAGGCGCACTGCCCGGCACGCTGGCTGCCTGCGCGCGCCGCCGCGCCTCGGCTGGCAGCATCGGATAGCCGAAAATATAGCCCTGGATCTGCGAACAGCCCAAGCTGCGGATGAGCTCGATTTCGTCGAGCGTTTCCGCTCCCTCTGCGACGGTTTGCATGTCCAGGCTGCTGGCTAGGCTGACCATCGCGCGGATAATCGCCTGGTTGCGGCGCAAGCTTTCGGGATCGCCGCGCACAAAGCTGCGGTCGATCTTGATTTTGGCAAAGGGCACGCGTTTCAAATAGGCCAGCGAGGCATAGCCGGTGCCGAAATCGTCGAGCACCAGCCGCACACCCATGCCAAGGATGGTGGCGAGCACCTTGTCGATGGCGGGATCTTCGTTGTGCAATACGCTTTCAGTGACTTCCAGTTCGAGCCGGTCGGGGGCGAGCCCCGAATCCGCGAGCGCGCCGACCAACGTGCCGATGAGCGAGGGCGAGGCGAACTGCAACGGCGACAGATTGACGGCAATTTTCAGATGTTCGGGCCAGTGTGCCGCCTCGGCACAGGCGGTCCGGATCATCCAGTCGCCCAGCCGGTGGATCAGGTTGATTTCCTCGGCAATCGGAATGAACACCGATGGCGCGATGGGCCCGCGTTCGGGGTGATCCCAGCGCATCAGCGCCTCGAAGCCGGTGATGGCCTCGCTCTGCGCATCGACCACCGGCTGATACAGCACCGACATTTCACCGCGCGCCAACACATCGCGCAGATCGCCCTCAATGGCGCGGCGCGCGTCGGCCTCGCGGTGCATTTCGGGGGTGTAGAAGCGGTGCACGCCCTTACCGGCGGCTTTGGCAGCATAAAGCGCAAGGTCGGCGTTGCGCGTCAATTCGTCGGGGCTGGTGCCGTCGCGGGGGGCCATGGCGATGCCGATGGTCGCGCCAATCTGAATGGTGCAATCGTCGATCACATAAGGAAGCGACAGCCGCGCAATCACCGCATCGGCAAGGTTGGCGAGCAGGCCGACGTCCGATGCCTCTGGCATGATGACGATGAATTCGTCGCCGCCCAGCCGCCCGACCTGGCCGCGGTTTCCGACCACACGCGCCAGCCGCTGGGCGACGATTTTCAGCAGCGCATCGCCCATCGGATGGCCCAGCGTGTCGTTGACATTCTTGAACCGGTCGAGGTCCATCATGAACAGGCCGCACTGCGGAGTGCGCAGCCCGTCGTCCTGCAACAAATCCTCCAGCGTCCGGCGCACCGCGCCGCGATTGGGTAGGCCGGTCAATCCGTCAAAATTGGCAAGGCGATTGGCGTCGGCCTCGCTCTTTTGCTGTTCGGTGAGGTCGGTCGCAAAGCCGTTGAAACCATGGCAACGTCCATGCTCGTCATCGATCGGCACGCCCGATAGGGACCACCAACGATCGGCGGCCCCCGGGGCGCGGACAATGATGTCGCTGAACGGGACGCCCGCGCCCAGCGTAAATTCGATGGTCTGGTGCGTCTGGCTTTCGTCGAAGCTGACGGTGGTGCTGGCCGTCAGCAACTCTGCAAAGTGGGTGCCGACCAGTTGCTCGACGTCCTTGCCAAACCGGGCCGCCGCGCCTGGTGATATATAGGTCAGGCGGCCGCGCGCGTTGGTTTGCCAGAACCAGCTGCGCCCGCTGTTCTCCATCGCGATAATCAGGTCGCGGCTGCGACGGATGCGTTCATGTTCGGCGATCATGCCGCGTACCGCCACCTGACGCCGCGCGGTCATGATAGTGTTGGCAACCGCCACCAGCACACTGGCCAGCGTCAACGCTGCCAGTCCCGCCGTGGGCCCGTCGATCGCCAGGATGACCAGCGCCGCGATCAAGATGCGTCCGAAGCATAGGGCAGGCAGCGCCGACGCGGCCACCAGCCCCAGCAGTAGCGGCGTTCCCGCCAATATATAGGGGAAGCCCAGATGCTGTTGCCCGACCAGTATCGCACCGAACGCCCATGCTGCCGACGAAATCGCGCCAAAGCTGACCAGCGTCGCAATGGTGCGCCGCGGGCTGTCGGCATGGGCGCGCAAATTCTGCCGCCGTTCCAGCAACAGCAAGTCGGCCAAGGTGCCGATGGTGCCGCCGCCAACGATGGCCAACGCGCCCGGCGCGCCCGCGCGCAAAGCGGGTTCGAGCAAGAATATCAGCGTCAGCAGCGCAATGAATCCGCTGCAAGCGGCGATGGCCGTTCCGCCGATCAGCTGGTCGAAACGCAGCCGGACCTCTGACGTGTTGGCTTCGCTGTGGCGCGGTACGCCCAGCAGCATGCGCAAATCATCGGGCGTCCCAATGCCCTCTGGCGCATGGTCCAATTGCAACTGATCGCGAATGCGCGTTGTCATGACTGCCCTTGCCGGTTCGACAACGACCGGATTGGCTGCCAACCTAGCCTTTCACGGTTAACAGCCAATAAAGTACTCGGTACGGCCTGGCCCAGTCCGGTCGCTGGTGCGTGGTCCAAAATGGCGCTGGCGTTCGGTCTTTGTTCACACTATGCGGGCGGTGATGGCCAAGAGCAAACGCCAATATGTGTGCCAGAGCTGCGGCGCGGTGGCGACGCGCTGGCAGGGGCAGTGCGCCGACTGCAACGAATGGAACACGCTGGTCGAAGAGGCCGGCGAAACCGTCTTTTCGGCCAAGCATAATCTTGGCAGCGGTGGGCGCGCCTTTGTGCTGGAATCGCTGGGTGATGCGGCGGCGCTGCCGCGGCGGATGCCGTCGGGGCTGGCGGAATTTGACCGCGCGCTTGGCGGCGGCTTTGTTGCAGGATCGGCAACGCTGATCGGCGGCGATCCGGGAATCGGCAAATCGACGCTGCTGTTGCAGGCGGCGGGACGGCTGGCTTTGGGCGGTGCCCGCGTCGCTTATATTTCGGGCGAAGAGGCGGCGGCGCAGGTGCGGCTGCGCGCGCGGCGGCTGGGGTTGGGCAGCGCGCCCGTCGGCCTCGCCAGCGCGACCAGCGTGCGTGACATTTTGGCGACGCTGAACGCTGGCCCCGCCCCCGATTTCATCGTCATCGATTCGATCCAGACGATGCACAGCGACCTGATTGAAAGCGCACCCGGCACGGTCAGCCAGGTGCGGGCGAGCGCGCAGGAACTGATCCGTTTCGCCAAGGAACGCGGCAGTGCGCTGGTGCTGGTCGGTCATGTGACCAAGGACGGCAGCATCGCCGGGCCGCGCGTGCTCGAACATATGGTCGATACGGTGTTGGCGTTTGAAGGCGAGCGCAGCCACCAGTATCGCATCCTGCGCGCGGTCAAGAACCGCTTTGGCGGCACCGATGAAATCGGCGTGTTCGCGATGCAAGATGTGGGGCTGACCGAGGTTGCCAATCCGTCGAGCCTGTTTCTCACGGCGCGCGATGCTGCTGTCCCGGGCGCGGTGGTGTTTCCGGCGCTCGAGGGAACCCGCCCGGTGCTGGTGGAAGTGCAGGCGCTGACGGTGCGGCTCGCCAGCGGGGCGACGCCGCGCCGCGCGGTTGTCGGTTGGGACAGCGGACGGCTGGCGATGATTCTGGCGGTGCTGGAGGCGCGCTGCGGCCTGTCGCTGGGCACGGCCGAGGTGTATCTTAATGTCGCGGGCGGTTACCGGCTGACCGATCCCGCCGCTGATCTGGCGGTGGCCGCTGCGCTGGTGTCCGCGTTTAGCGAACAACCTGTGGCGGCCGATTGCATTGCCTTTGGCGAGGTTGCGCTTTCGGGTGAAATCCGCCCCGTCGCCCACGCCGCGCTGCGGCTGCGCGAAGCGGCGAAGCTGGGCTTTGCGCAGGGGTGGGGGCCGCAGCGGCTGGCCGCAGCCGACGGGATTGATGTGCGCGGTTTCGACCGGCTGGGTGAACTCGTTGACCTGATGCTGTCGCGCCGTTAGCGCGGACCTATGGAAAATATGACCTCGCTGGACATGGCCGTGCTGCTCATGGTGGGCGGGGGCGCGATTCTTGGCTTCATGCGCGGACTGGTACAGGAAGTGACCAGCCTGATTGCTTGGACCGTCGCCATCGCCGCAGTCTATTTTTTTCACGCTCCGGTCAGCAGCCTGCTCGAAGGACAGGTGGGAACAGCCGGCGCGGCGGCGCTGCTGGCGTTTGTGCTGCTGTTCGGCGTCATTTTCCTGCTCGGCAAATGGGCCTCGCGCGCTATGGGGCACCGGGCGCGGGCGTCGTTTGTTGGCGGCATTGACCGCGGGCTTGGCGCCGGTTTTGGTGCGGTCAAAGGGCTGATGGTGGCAACGTTGCTGTTTATGCTGGCGACGCTGATTTATGACCTTGGCTTTGGCGCCGACGCCTCGCGCCCGGCTTGGATGGCCGAAAGCCGGACCTATCCGGCGCTGGCGGCCACCGCTTCGGCACTGAGCGGCGTGATCGCCGAACGCAAAGCCGAACGCAGGACGGGCCAATGAGCGCGCCGCTCTACAATCGCGAAATATTGGCGCTGGCGGTCGCGTTGGCGGAGTTTCCGCGTCTCGATGCACCAACGCGCAGCGGCGAGCTGCGCGCGCCATTGTGCGGGAGCCGCGTCCACCTTGACCTTGCCATGCGCGCCGATGGGCGCGTTGCGCGCGCGGGATTGATGGTCGAAGCCTGCGCGCTGGGGCAGGCCGCCGCCACGCTGTTCGCGCGCGGAGCCGGAGGCCGCGATGCCGCTGATCTGGCGGCAATGCATGCCGCAGTGGCGGCGTGGCTGAGCGGCGCCAGCGACGCCGCGCCTGACTGGCCTGGCATCGCGCTGCTCGCTCCAGCGCGGGCCTATCCCGCCCGCCATGCCGCGATCCTGCTGCCCTTTGCGCTTGCCGCGCAGCTCGCTGCCGAAACAGCGCCGGCATGACCGCCAGCCTTATCTACGCCTCGGGCAGCGAAGCCGGAACCGCTGCCTTGGCGCTCACCGAAGGCGCGATCCTGTTGGGCGTGGCCACACTGTTTGTGCTGATTTTCCGGCGCTTGGGGCTCGGCGCCGTGCTGGGCTATATCATCGCCGGGGCGCTGGTGGGACCTTACGGGCTGGGGCTGGTCGGCGGCGGCGAATCCAAGCTTGCCATCGCCGAAATCGGCATCGCGCTGCTCTTGTTCCTTGTCGGCCTTGAACTGCATCCGCGCCGTCTGTGGCAGTTAAGGCGCGATATTTTCGGGCTGGGGCTGGCGCAGGTGGTCATCGCCGGGCTGGTCCTGACTGCGCTGATTTTCGCGACGCTGGGGTTCACCTGGCAAGCCGCGCTGGCGCTGGGCCTGCCGCTGGCGCTGTCGTCGACCGCGCAGGTGTTGCCGGGTCTTAAAAGTTCGGGGCGCATCAATTCGCCCTATGGCGAGCGCGCCTTTTCGGTGCTGCTGTTTCAGGACCTGTCGATTGTTCCGCTGATCACCATCATTGCCGCCTTGTCGCGTGCGCCCGCCGATCCGACCGCGCCGACGGGCGTGGAGATGGCGCTTTACACCGTGGGGGCGGTGGTCGGGTTGGTGCTCGCCGGCCGTTTCATCCTCAATCCCTTGCTGCGGCTTGTCGGGCGGCTGGGCGAACGCGAATTGTTCGTAGTCGTCGGGCTGCTCACCGTGCTGGCGAGCGCGGCGCTGATGCACAGCCTGCACCTGTCGACCGCGCTTGGCGCCTTCATCGCCGGGGTGATGCTCGCGGATTCGCCCTATCGGCACGAAATCGAGGCCGATGTCGAACCTTTCCGTCTGATCCTCCTCGGCCTGTTCTTTCTGGCGGTGGGCATGGTGCTCGATCTGGACGCCGTGTTCGCCAACCCCTGGCTGGTGCTGGGGCTGGCGCTGGGGTTGGTGGCGGTGAAGGTGGCGGTGCTGACCTTGCTCGCGCGCGCCTTTGGCGTCGGCTGGAATCAGGCCATCAGCCTTGGCTTGCTGCTCAGCCAGGGCGGCGAATTTGGCTTTGTGCTGTTCAACCAGGCGAGCGCGGCGCTGCTGATCGATCCCGCCGCCGCCAGCCTGTTCAGCGCGGTGGTGACGGTGTCGATGGTCACCACGCCGTTCCTGATGCTGTTTGCACGCGGGCTGGAACTGGCGCCCGATCCCGCAACCGACCTCGACGATCCCGAAACCGCGCCGCGCGGCAAGGCGATTGTCATTGGCTACGGCCGTTTTGGCCAGATGGTGGCGCAAATGCTGCACGCGGTCGATTGTTCGGTGACGCTCATTGACAAAAAGCCGTCGCAAATCGAGCTGTCGGGACGCTTTGATGTCAAAGTCTATTATGGAGATGGTTTGCGGCTCGACCTGCTGCACCGCGCCGGGGCTGACGAAGCGCGGCTGATTATTTTTTGTATCGACGATGACCAAATGACCGCGAAAGAGCTAGGGCCAGTGGTGCAAGCCTTCCCGCAGGCGCAAATTTTCGCGCGCGTGTTTGACCGCCGTCAGCTGATCGCGCTCAATGACGCGGGGCTGGCGGGCACCGTACGCGAGGTGTTCGAAAGCTCGATCGCGATGGGGTTGATGGCGCTTCAATCGCTGGAAATCCCCGAAGACGAAATCGCCGATGTTGAAGCCGCGCTGCGCCACCTCGACGAAACCCGGCTGCAGGATCAGATCGCGTCGGGCGATATCCGCGCGGGCGCCGAAAAGCGCTTCATGGCGGGGCAGGGGCGGCAGGCGGGCAGCGTCATGGCTGCGATCCGGCGGCTAAGCGAGTAGCTGGCCGTCGAGAAACGCCGCAACGCGGTCCAGTCCATAGTCGGTGCTGACGAAGGATTGGCCAATCCCCCGCGCCAGAATCAGCGGCACAGTGCCGCCGCGCGCCTTTTTGTCATGCGCCATGTGCGCGGCGAGAGCAGGACCGCTGTCCTCCACCCGCGCCGAGGCCAAATCATGCGGTAAGGTGACAGAGCGCAAATGTGCGGTAATGCGTGCCGCGTCTTCTACTGGGCACAAACCGACCTCCGCTGAAAAGGCAAAGGCCAGCGCCATCCCCGCCGCCACCGCTTCGCCGTGCAACAGCTTGTCCGAAAATCCCGTCGCGGCTTCCAGCGCATGGCCAAAGGTGTGGCCCAGATTCAGCAGCGCCCGCACATCCTGCATCTCGCGTTCATCGGCGGCGACGATGCGCGCCTTGGCGGCAATGCTGTGCGTGATGGCATATTCGCGCGCCGCAGCTTCGCCCGCTAGCAGCGCTGCGCCATGCGCCTCGCACCAAGCGAAAAAGTCGGTATCGTCGATCAGGCCATATTTGACGACCTCGGCATAGCCCGCCGCCAGGTCGCGCCGTGGCAATGTGGTCAGCACCGCGGGGTCGGCAAGGACAAGGGCGGGCTGGTGAAACGCGCCGACCATATTCTTGCCCGCAGCAATATTTATGGCGGTTTTGCCGCCGACGCTGCTGTCGACCTGCGCCAGCAGCGTCGTGGGGATTTGCACAAAGGCGCAGCCGCGTTTGACGATGCCGGCGGCAAAGCCAACGAGATCGCCGATCACGCCGCCGCCCAGGGCGATGACATGGTCGCTGCGCTCGATGCCGCGTTCGACCAGCCATTCGGTGAGCTGCGCGAGGCCCGTCCAGCTCTTGCTGCCCTCGCCGGCGTCCAGCACCAGCACATCATGCCGGATGCCTGCTGCATCCAGCGCCGCTTGCAGCGCGGGCAGATGCAGCTTGGCCACATTGGTATCGGTCACGACGGGCACCCACGGCCGTTTCAGCAACGGGGTAACATGCGCTCCCGCTTGCCCTAGCACGCCGCTTTCAATGATCACAGCATAGCTGCACGCGCCCAGCGCGACCTTCACGGTTGGCATGTTTCGAGCGCTTTCAAAATCGCCTCCACGGTCACATCATGCGGCGCGCTGGCCGACGGCACGCGCAGCTGCGCTTCAGCATAGAGCGGATTGCGTGCGGCGGCGAGTTCGGTGAGTACGACGCGCGGATCCTTTCCGATCAGCAGCGGGCGGGTGCTGCGCCGCGCCACCCTTGCTGCCAGCGTGTCGACATCCGCATCCAGCCAGATGGCAAGCGCCTCGGCCAATATCAGCGCGCGCGTCTCATCGTTGACGAAAGCACCTCCCCCGGTCGCCAGCACGCATGGCGGCCCGTGGATGATCCGCGCAATGACCCGGCGCTCGCCATCGCGAAAGGCTGCCTCGCCAAATTTCTCGAAAATCTCGGCGATGCTCATTCCCGCCGCGCGCTCGATTTCCTCGTCGGCATCGACAAATTCCATGCCCAGCCGCGCCGCCAGACGGCGGCCAACCGTCGATTTTCCGGCTCCCATCAGCCCGACCAGCACGATGCTGCGCTGGGGCTTGCCATCGGCGGCGACCGGGCTTTGGCTTTCGGGGTTTCGCGGCATGATGCGCGCGGCTATACCGCACGGCGATAAGCGGACAAGGGCGCAGCACAGATAATGACAGCCGGGAAAAAGCGGATTTGGGGGGCGGCGCTGGCGCTGGCGCTGGTGTTGGTGCTGCCGGTGGTGGCGCAGGAATCGCTGCTGCCCGAGGGCTTTGGTGATCCCGCGCCGCCGCCAACCGAACGACCCACGCCGACGCCCGCGCCGACACCAATGCCCGGCACCGCCCCCGTGCCCAGCGCACCGGCAACCGGCGCTGCACCGCTCCTACCCGATGACGCCGCCGCAGCCGAAGCGGGCGACGAGACCGAGGGAGGCGAGGAAGACGGCATCCTGCGCTACGACCTGCCCCCTGGCGCCCGCCGCTCGCTCGACCGAATTGGTCCGCTGACGCCCGCAACCGGCGGCATGGATAGCACGGCCTTTGGCGTGCGCGGCCAATATGCCGCGCGCATTATGGCGGCCACCCGCGCACCGATCGCCTCCCGCTGGGCCAGCATCACCCTGCGCCGCGCGCTGGCGAGCGCCATCGACACGCCGCGCACCATAAATGGCGCCGATCTGGCGGCGGCGCGCGCCGCGCTGCTCGTGCGCATGGGCGAGGCACAGGCGGCGCGGCTGGTGGTGCAATCGGTCGATGCCGATCGCGGCACGCCCCGATTGGCCCAAGCCGCACTCCAAACCATGCTCGCCAATGCCGATCCGGCGGGGCTGTGCCCGTGGGCCAACCTGGGGCTGGAGCGCACCAGTGATGTCGCAAGCTGGCGGCTCGCCAGTGGCATGTGTTCGGCGCTCAGCAGCGAGCCGGGACCGGCCGGGTCGGCGATCGAGCGGGTCCGCAATTCGGGTCGGCTTGCCAACTTTGACATTTTGCTCGCCGAGCGTGTGCTCGGCGCGACGCTGACCGGCCGTCGCTCGATCACTATCCAGTGGGACGGGGTCGACCGGCTGACTAGCTGGCGTTTTGGCCTTGCAACCGCCACGGGCATTGCCATTCCGGCGGCATTGCGTTCCGGCGCGCCGCCCGCGATGCAGGGCTGGGCCGCGCTGGCTCCGATGACTCCGCCCGATGAACGGGTGGCCGCCGCGCGCACAGCAGCGCGCATCGGCGTGTTGTCGGGCGATGCCTATGTCGCGCTCGTCGCCGCAGTCGCAGGGGAGGATGCGAGCGAGGATAGCAATGCGCTGGCCGATGCCGTGCGCACTGCCTTTGCCGCAGCGAACGCCGAAGACCGTTTTTCTGCGATGCGGGGGCTATGGCAGGCGGCGGACAATGCCGATGATCGCTATGCCGCGATGGTGCTGACGTCGCGTGCCGCCGCCGCGCTGCCCCCCGGCACCGATGCGGGCGATGATCTGGGCTGGCTCTTGGGCGCGATGCTGGCGGGCGGCTATGAAGATAATGCGCGCGCCTGGCTGCCTGCTATCAGCGAGGGAAGCCATGCCTGGGGTGTGATGGCGGTGGGACTGCCGCGTGCGATTAATGGCATCGACGCGGGTGCGGTCGGCAGTTTTGCGAGCGAAGACGACAGCGCCGGCAATGTCCGCGCCAAATTTCTGGTCGCCGGTCTTGCGGGCCTCGGGCGGCTGACGGGCAGCGAGCTGTCGGCGGCGGCGGGCGATCTCGACATCACCCTTGGCAAACAGACGCGCTGGACGCGCGCGATCGACGATGCGGCGGCGCGCGGTGAACCGGGCATGGTCGCGCTGCTGGTCGCAGCGGGGATGCAGTCGCGCGACTGGACCGAGCTGCCGCCCTATCATCTTTACCGGATGGTGCGCGCGCTGCGCGAGGTGGGGTTGGCGTCCGAGGCGCGGATGCTGGCCGCCGAGGCACTGGTGCGGGTCTGAGCGGACCCGTGCCCCCGCGCGCGGCCGATGCAGGCGCGCTCGATGCCTTTTTGGAAATGCTGAGCGCCGAGCGCGGCGCAGCGGCAAATACGCTTACCGCCTATGCGCGCGATCTGGCACAGGCCAGCAGCGCATTAGCCGCCGGGTTGCTGGCGGCCGATCTGGCGGCCCTGCGCGCGCTGCTGGCAGGGTGGGAAGGCCTTGCCGCCAGCAGTGTCGCCCGCAAGGTTTCGGCGATGCGCCAATTCTATGCCTTTGCGCAGGATGAAGGCTGGCGCAGCGACAATCCCGCCGCCGCGCTGGCACGCCCCGCGCCGCAGCGGCCTTTGCCGCGCGTTCTAACGCACCAGGACGTCGCGGCGCTGTTCGCGCGGTTGGCCGAACGGACAGCGAATGAAGCGGCGCGGCCCGCCGACCTGCGCCTCGCGCTGCTCGTCGAGCTGCTCTATGGTTCGGGACTGCGCGCCAGCGAGCTGGTCGCGCTGCCGCGCCGTGCATTGGCGCCGGGGCGCGACTATCTGATCGTGCGCGGCAAGGGGGGTAAGGAACGTTTCGTGCCCCTGTCGGCGCGCGCGCAGGCGATGGCGGCGCGCTGGCTGCTGCATGTGCCAGATGCCTCGCTTTGGCTGTTTCCTTCGGGCAAGTCGCACCTCAGCCGCGTTCGCCTGTTCCAACTGCTGCGCGCGCTTGCGGCCGAGGCCGGGCTCGATCCTGCAGCGATCAGCCCGCATGTGCTGCGCCACGCCTTTGCCACCCATTTGCTGGAAGGCGGGGCCGATTTGCGCGCGTTGCAATTGCTGCTGGGCCACGCCGATATTGCGACGACCGAGATTTACACCCATGTCGACAGCGCGCGGCTGGTCGCGCTGGTCAATCGCCGCCACCCGCTGGCGCATCTGCCCATTGGCCCCGCGCCGATTGACGCAGGGGCCACCAAGCCCTAACCGCCATCGCACAATGGTGGCCTTTCTCGATTTTGAAAAGCAAGTAGCGGCGCTCGACACGCAGATTGCCGAGCTGCGCGAAATGGGCGACGACAATGCGCTCGACATCACCGGCGAAATCGCCCGGCTGGAGGGCAAATCGGCCAAATTGCTCGCCGACATCTATGCCCGCCTGACCCCCTGGCAAAAGGCGCAGGTCGCGCGGCACCCCGAACGGCCGCACTTCAAACATTATGTTGCAGGGCTCTTCGACGACTGGATGCCGCTGGCGGGCGACCGCAATTTTGGCGATGATCAGGCGATTTTGGGCGGGCTGGCGCGCTTTCGCGGGCGCCGCGTGATGGTCCTTGGTCATGAAAAGGGCGACGACACCGCCAGCCGCCTCAAGCATAATTTCGGCATGGGCAAGCCCGAGGGCTATCGCAAGGCTATCCGCCTCATGCAGCTTGCCGACCGGTTCGGATTGCCGGTCGTGACGCTCGTCGATACCTCCGGCGCCTTTCCCGGCGTTCAGGCCGAAGAGCGCGGGCAGGCCGAAGCGATTGCACGGTCGACGGAACAATGTCTGGCGCTGGGTGTGCCGATGGTCGCAGCCATCGTTGGTGAAGGCGGGTCGGGCGGCGCAATTGCGCTCGCGGCGGCAAACCGCGTGCTGATGTTCGAACATGCCGTCTATTCGGTCATCTCGCCCGAAGGCTGCGCCTCGATCCTGTGGCGCACCGCCGACAAGGCGGCCGATGCGGCAACCGCGATGAAGGTAACTTCGGCCGATCTGCTCGATCTCAAGATCATCGACCATATCGTGCCCGAACCCGTGGGCGGTGCCCACCGTGCGCCCGAAGCTGCGATTCGCACGCTGGGCGATGCGATCGAGCGCGAACTTGCTGGTCTCGCCGGATTGAGCGCCGACGCGCTGCGCACGACGCGCGAGGAAAAATTCCTCGCCATGGGGCGGCTTTAGGCCATAGCTCTAGGCGTCATTGCGAGCGTAGCGAAGCAATCCAGAGCGACATAACGCAAAGCTGCTCTGGATTGCTTCGTCGCTCCGCTCCTCGCAATGACGGGAACCCGCGTTAATCAGCCAGCATTCATGTTTTCCATGGCTTGTGCGCCGTCCGCGTGGCACGATGTTGCCGGTTTGCATTAGGGAGAAACCGCGATGACCATCAGCCTGAACCATAGATGGGCTGCCGTCACCGCCATGGCGGTGCTAACGGCCATGGCGTTCAGCGTTGCGCCATCACAACCAGCCGCGGCGCAGTCGATCAAGCTCAAGAAAATCAGGACGGCGACTTCAATTTCGCCTCAGGAACGCCAGCAAGGCGATCAATATCATCCGCAGCTGATGGCCGAATTCGGCGGTGCTTACACTGGCCCGCAAGCGGCCTATGTGACGCGGGTGGGGCAGGGAATTGCGGTGCAATCGGGCCTGTCGGCCGCGCGCACTGACTTTACGGTTACGCTGCTTAACTCGCCTGTTAACAACGCCTTCGCTATCCCCGGCGGCTATGTTTATGTGACGCGCCAGCTGCTGGGACTGATGAATGACGAGGCAGAGCTGGCGGGCGTGCTGGGCCACGAGGTCGGCCATGTCGCCGCGCGCCACAGCAAGCGGCGGCAGGACGCGGCGACGCGTAACACAATTTTGGGCGTTTTGGGCACCGTGCTGGGCGGGGCAATCGGCGACAGTGGCGGGCTGCTTGGCGGGCTGGGCGGCTTGCTCGAAAACGGCTCGATGCAGATTGCCCAAGCCGCGACCTTGGGCTTTTCGCGCGGGCAAGAGCTGGAGGCCGATCAGCTCGGCGCGCAATATCTGGTAAAAGCGGGCTATGATCCCGCGGCGCTTGCCTCGATGCTCGCCAGCCTGGCCAACCAGACCGCGCTCGATGCGCGCGTCGCGGGCCGCGATTCGCGTTCGTTGCCGGCCTGGGCCAGCACCCACCCCGACCCGGCCTCGCGCGTCCAGCGTGCAGCGGCGGTGGCGCGGCAGATTAACGGCACGCGCGGCGGCAACCGCAACGCCGCGGCCTTTCTGGCGGCCATCGATGGCACGCTCTATGGCGACGATCCCAAACAGGGGGTGATCGAGGGCAACGAGTTTCTCCATCCCGACCTCAAACTGCGCTTTGCCGTGCCGGCTGGTTTCGGGATGCAGAATGGCGCAACGGCGGTGGCCATCGCCGGTTCCAACGGGCAGGCGCAATTCACGCTCGCTCCTTATACCGGTGACATGAATGCCTATGTCGCTGCGGCCTTCAAGAAATTGGGCGGCGAAACGCGCATCCCCTATGGTGAGGTCCGGCGGACGACAATCAACGGTTTGCCCGCGGCCTTTGCCAACGCGCGCGTCAACACCCAGTCCGGGCAAGTTGATGTCGCTGTTTTTGCCTATGAATTTGCGCGTGACCGGGCCTATCATTTTGTGGCACTGGCACCTGCCGGGCAGCTGCGCGGCTTTGATCCCATGTTTGCCAGCGTACGCCGTATGAGCGATGATGAAGCGCGCGGGGTTCGGCCCCGGCGGCTGGACGTCGTTACCGTCGGGCGCGGGGATAGCATGGCCAGCCTCGCGCAGCGTATGGCCTACACCACCTATCAAGCCGAACGGTTTCAGGTGCTCAACGGCCTGCCTGCCAATGCCGCCCTGACGCCGGGGCAGAAAGTCAAAATCATCGTCTATGGCGCGCGCTGAGCGCAAAGCAAAAGAGGCGGCGGAAATCTCCGCCGCCCCATCTTGGGCTTGAGCGTCGGGCAGCCGATGGCACGCCCAAGAGCAAACAAGTCTGATTAGAGTTTGTTCTTCACGTTGTTGAACGTGTTCTGGATGCCGGTACCAACGGCGCCCATCGCGGTGATGCCGGCAACGGCGATCAGTGCGGCGATCAGGCCATATTCAATGGCGGTCGCGGCTTTGGTGTCGCGAACGAACTTTTTGATGAACTTCATGACTGGTCTCCTGAAAATGTCACTTCACTTACCCGGTTGAAACACTGGTCCGTTTCAACTGTCCTCACCCTAGGCCGCATTGGTTTTGAAATTCTTAACAGCGGCGGTCGGGATTTCTTGGCCCGCTGTCCCGTTACAGGACAGCGCCCGATTTACTGGAAACATTGTTCCACATGTTATTTGAGCTTTCCGACACCTGGGTCAGGCTGCCCACCATGGCGAGGAAGATGAGCGCAAGGATGAGCCCATATTCGACAGCAGTTGCGGCGCGGCGACAGCCGCGAAGGTCTTGCAATTTCTTCATCGTTCCGCCCTGGTCCAAGCGCGAGTTGCGACTGCCGCTGATTCTAAGTCATAAAAGGTTAAGAATTTGCCCGCTGGGGATAGCGTGAATTTACCGGTTGAGTGGTTGACCGTTGTCGCGGCTGCATTGGTCGACGGCGATGGCCGCGTGCTGGTGCAACAACGCCCATCCGGCGCGGCGATGGCGGGCCTGTGGGAATTTCCCGGTGGCAAGGTGGAAAAGGACGAAACGCCAGAGGCCGCGCTGATCCGCGAGCTCTCCGAAGAATTGGGCATTGACGTCG
>VFQM010001049.1_pt1 | contig 26077 bp, 20 predicted proteins | sample 3512391 | NCBI WGS metagenome assembly VFQM01 (sample SAMN10412369, study PRJNA504923) | tailings metagenome | isolation source: Replicate 1 from Balatoc abandoned mine | place: Philippines | reverse complement strand
TCCGTGCGCACCATCTCTTCCTTTTATATAGCCAATTTCGGTTGTGGCGGCCTGCTTCATTGCGCGCGCGTGGGTGACTTCTTTTTCGCAAGTCTCTAGAATGCGTGCCCTTGATTCTGGGAGCCGGTGCGGCCGGCCTACGTCTGTGCAACGAGGGATATCCATGCAAGTTTCTGTTGAAAGCACCTCCGCTCTTGAGCGTCGTCTGACCATTGGCGTTCCGGCCGAGCGTATCGAGAGTGAAGTGACCAAGCGCCTGCAGCAAACTGCACGCCGTGCCAAACTGCCTGGTTTCCGTCCCGGCAAGGTGCCGATGAGCGTTATTCGTCAGCGCTATGAGGACAGTGCTCGTCAGGAAGCACTGGGCGATCTGATTCAAAGCAGCTTTTACGAAGCCATCGTCGCCGAGAAACTGAATCCGGCCGGTGCGCCTTCCGTGGAGCCCAAGGTGTTCGAGAAAGGCAAAGACCTCGAGTACGTGGCTACGTTCGAGATCTATCCGGAAATTCAGGTGGCCGGTTTCGAGGGCATCACGGTCGAGCGCCCGCAGGCTGAAGTCAGCGAGGCGGATGTGGACAACATGCTGGACATTCTGCGCAAGCAGAATACGCGCTTTGAAGCCGTGGAGCGTGCTGCTGAGAATGGCGACCAGTTGAACATCGACTTCGTCGGCAAGATCGAGGGTGAGGCTTTTGCGGGTGGTTCGGCTAAGGGGACTGCCCTGGTGCTGGGTTCGGGTCGCATGATCCCGGGTTTTGAAGATGCACTGGTGGGGGCCAAGGCCGGCGAAGAGCGCGTAATTACTCCGACCTTCCCTGAGGACTACCAGAATCTCGAACTGGCTGGTAAAACCGCCGAATTCACTGTGACGGTCAATGCTGTAGCTGCACCGGTTCTTCCGGAGCTCAACGAACAGTTCTTCGCACTGTTTGGTGCGAGCGAGGGTGGCCTGGAAGGCTTCCGCGCCGAAGTGCGCAAAAACATGGAGCGTGAGCTGCGCCAGGCTATCAAGTCGAAGGTCAAGAACCAGGTGATGGAAGGCCTGCTGGCTGCCAACACGGTTGAGCTGCCCAAGGCGCTGGTGGCCAATGAAGTGCAGCGTCTGCGTGTGCAGGCCGTGCAGCAGTTCGGTGGCAACATCAAGCCTGAACAGCTGCCTGCTGAGCTCTTCGAAGAGCAGGCCAAGCGTCGCGTCAGCTTGGGACTGATTATTGCTGAGGTGGTCAAGCAGGCTGAGCTGAAGCCCGATGATGCGCGCGTTCGCGAGTTGATCGAAGAAATGGCTTCGGCCTATCAAGAGCCGGAGCAGGTCGTGGCCTGGTACTACAAGAATGAGCAACAACTGGGTGAGGTTCGCTCGGTTGTGCTGGAAGAGCAAGTTGTAGATACTGTCCTGCAGAAGGCTAAGGTGACCGATAAGCCGGTTTCCTACGAAGAAGCAGTCAAGCCGGCCGCCGCACCTGGTGCTGCCGAGTAAGTACCTAGCTTCCTTCGAGTTGAACATAAGCCAGCGGATTCGCTGGCTTATGTGTCTTAGCGACATGAAAAACCATTAGGGAGCGATCGCCGGACATGTCCCGCAATTCTTATCTGCAGCAAATGCCCGAAATTCAAGCAGCCGGTGGCCTGGTGCCCATGGTGGTCGAGCAGTCTGCCCGTGGCGAGCGTGCCTACGATATCTATTCTCGCCTGCTCAAGGAGCGGGTGATTTTCCTGGTTGGTCAGGTAGAAGACTACATGGCCAATCTGGTGGTAGCTCAGTTGCTGTTCCTTGAGGCGGAGAATCCGGACAAGGATATTCACCTCTACATCAATTCACCGGGTGGCTCGGTTACCGCAGGCATGTCGATCTACGACACCATGCAGTTCATCAAGCCTGATGTTTCGACTATTTGTATCGGCCAAGCCTGCAGCATGGGTGCCTTGCTGCTGACGGCGGGTGCCGCTGGCAAGCGCTATTGTCTGCCCCATTCGCGGATGATGATTCACCAGCCATTGGGTGGTTTCCAGGGACAGGCCTCGGATATCGAGATTCATGCCCGGGAAATCCTGACCATCCGTGACCGCCTCAACAAGGTCCTGGCTGATCATACCGGGCAGCCGATTGATGTCATTGCTCGCGATACCGATCGCGACAACTTCATGAGTGGCGATGAGGCGGTCAAGTACGGCCTGATCGATCAGGTGCTGAGCAAGCGCCCGGTTATTGGCTGACAGGTCGTCAGGAAAATGATGCTACGGCGGCCAATGCCTGCCAGGCAGGGTTGAAAATACCCGGGCTAGCCGCCATCTTGTGTTTTAGGCCTATCGGATTGGATCAATCGAATGACTGATACCCGTAACGGAGAGGATAACGGCAAGCTGCTGTACTGCTCGTTCTGTGGCAAGAGCCAGCACGAAGTACGCAAGCTGATTGCCGGTCCTTCCGTGTTCATTTGCGACGAGTGCGTCGACCTGTGCAACGACATCATCCGCGAGGAGGTGCAGGAAGCTCAGGCTGACAGCCAGGCGCACAAGTTGCCCGCTCCGCGTGAGATCAGCGCCATCCTGGATCAGTATGTGATTGGTCAGGAACGTGCCAAGAAGATTCTTTCGGTGGCGGTGTACAACCACTACAAGCGTCTCAATCAGCGTGACAAGAAAGATGAGGTCGAGCTGGGCAAGAGCAATATTCTGTTGATCGGTCCTACCGGCTCGGGCAAGACCTTGCTTGCCGAGACGCTGGCGCGTTTGCTCAACGTACCCTTTACCATTGCCGATGCCACTACGCTCACTGAAGCGGGTTATGTCGGTGAGGATGTCGAGAACATCATCCAGAAGCTCTTGCAAAAGTGCGACTACGATGTCGAGAAGGCCCAGATGGGCATTGTCTACATCGATGAGATCGACAAGATTTCGCGCAAGTCCGATAACCCCTCGATCACCCGTGATGTATCGGGTGAGGGTGTGCAGCAAGCTCTGCTCAAGCTGATTGAAGGTACGGTGGCTTCGGTGCCTCCGCAGGGTGGTCGCAAGCACCCGCAGCAGGAATTCCTGCAGGTGGATACGCGCAATATCCTGTTCATTTGTGGTGGGGCTTTTGCTGGTCTGGAGAAAGTCATCCAGGGGCGCTCTACCAAAGGTGGTATCGGTTTCAATGCCGAGGTGCGTAGCCCGGACAGTGGCAAGAAGGTCGGTGAGGCCCTGCGTGATGTGGAGCCGGATGATCTGGTCAAGTTTGGTCTGATCCCTGAGTTCGTTGGTCGTCTGCCGGTGATTGCCACCCTGGATGAACTGGACGAGGCGGCGCTGATGCAGATTCTCACCGAGCCGAAGAACGCGCTGACCAAGCAATACGCTCGTCTGTTCGAACTGGAGGGCGTTGAGCTGGAGTTTCGTGCCGATGCGCTCAAGGCAGTTGCCCAGCGTGCGCTGGAGCGCAAGACCGGGGCACGTGGCCTGCGCTCGATTCTCGAGAATGTGTTGCTGGATACCATGTATGACATTCCCTCGCAGGAGGGTGTCAGCAAGGTTGTGGTTGATGAAAGCGTGATTCAGGGGGCTTCCAAGCCACTGTTGATCTACGCCAGTAACGACCTGCCGGCCAAGGCCGCACCCGACGCGTAATGAAACAAAAGGGGCCTGTTGGCCCCTTAGTTTTATGGGCGCGCGGCTTGTTTTTTTCGCCAGCCATCCCCATCTTGGCTGCATAAGATCCTGTCTTTATCGACCTTCCGGTCGCCGCAGAGCTGAATATATGAATACAACCATCGAATTGCCCTTGCTGCCGTTGCGTGATGTCGTGGTTTATCCGCACATGGTCATTCCTCTGTTCGTCGGACGCGAGAAGTCCATCGAGGCGCTTGAAGCTGCGATGAATGGCGACAAGCAGGTCTTGCTGCTGGCGCAGCGCAACCCGGCGGATGATGATCCGGCTGAGGAGGGGCTGTACCGTATGGGTACGGTGGCCACCATCCTGCAATTGCTCAAGCTGCCTGATGGCACGGTCAAGGTGTTGGTCGAAGGGGAGCAGCGTGGCGCCGTCGAACACTTCGATCTGTCCGGCAGCTATGGCCAGGCCCGCGTCAGCTTGCTGGAAGAGGCTGAACCGGCTGAGCGTGAGGCTGAGGTATTTGTGCGCAGCCTGCTCGGGCAGTTCGAGCAGTATGTGCAGCTCAGCAAAAAGGTGCCTGCCGAAGTCTTGGCTTCGCTGAGTGCCATTGATGAGCCCGGACGCCTGGTGGACAGCATGGCGGCGCACATGGCGCTTAAGATCGAGCAGAAACAGGGCATCCTGGAAAAGGTAGAGCTGTCCGAGCGTGTCGAGCATGTGCTGGCGTTGCTGGATGCTGAACTGGATCTTCTGCAGGTAGAAAAGCGCATCCGTGGCCGGGTGAAGAAGCAGATGGAGCGTAGCCAGCGCGAGTACTACCTGAATGAGCAGATGAAAGCCATTCAGAAGGAGCTGGGCGAGGACGAGGACGGTCATAACGAAATCGATGAGCTGAAAAAGCGCATCGAGGCGGCCGGCATGACGGTCGAAGCCAAGGCCAAGGCGACTGCTGAGTTGAATAAGTTACGCCAGATGTCACCGATGTCGGCAGAAGCGACCGTGGTGCGCTCCTACCTGGACTGGCTGATCAATGTGCCCTGGCAGGCGCACAGCAAGGTGCGTCTGGATCTGGCACGTGCCGAGGAAATCCTCGATGCTGATCACTTCGGTCTGGAGGAGGTCAAGGAGCGCATTCTCGAATACCTCGCTGTGCAGAAGCGGGTGAAGAAGCTCAAGGGGCCGGTGCTGTGCCTGGTCGGTCCGCCAGGTGTCGGCAAAACCTCGCTGGCCGAGTCCATTGCGCGTTCCACCAATCGCAAGTTCGTGCGCATGGCCCTGGGGGGGGTGCGTGATGAAGCAGAGATTCGTGGGCATCGACGTACCTACATCGGCTCAATGCCGGGACGCCTGATCCAGAAGCTGAGCAAGGTAGGGGTGCGCAACCCACTGTTCCTTCTGGATGAAATCGATAAGTTGGCCAGCGATATGCGTGGTGACCCTGCTTCGGCTTTGCTGGAAGTGCTCGATCCGGAGCAGAACCACAACTTCAACGATCACTACCTGGAAGTCGATTACGACCTTTCCGATGTGATGTTCCTGTGCACGGCCAACTCCATGAATATCCCGGCGCCCTTGCTGGATCGCATGGAAATCATTCGTTTGCCCGGCTATACCGAAGACGAAAAAGTCAGCATTGCCGTACGCTACCTGGCGCCCAAGCAGACCCAGGCCAATGGCCTGAAGAAAGGTGAGTTGGCCTTTAGTGAGGCCGCAGTGCGCGACATCATTCGTTACTACACCCGAGAAGCGGGCGTGCGTGGCCTTGAGCGGCAGATTGCCAAGGTGTGCCGCAAGGTGGTCAAGCAGCGGGCTGGCAATAAGCGCATCGCCTTGACCCTGCAGCCAGATGACCTAGAAAGCTACCTGGGGGTAGCCAAGTTCCGTTTTGGTCTGGCGGAGCAGGAAGATCAGGTAGGGCAGGTTACCGGCCTGGCCTGGACACAGGTTGGTGGCGAGCTGTTGACCATCGAGACCGTTGTGGTGCCGGGCAAGGGGCAGTTGATCAAAACCGGTTCGCTAGGAGATGTCATGGCTGAGTCCATGACGGCAGCGCTGACCGTGGTGCGCAGCAGAGCGCGGAGTCTGGGTATTGCTACAGACTTTTACGAGAAGCATGACGTGCATATTCACATGCCCGAGGGGGCGACGCCGAAGGACGGCCCGAGTGCCGGTATCGGTCTGTGTACGGCACTGGTCTCGGCGCTGACGAAGATTCCGGTGCGTGCCGACGTGGCAATGACGGGTGAAATTACCCTGCGTGGCCAGGTGCTGGCCATTGGCGGGCTCAAGGAAAAGCTCCTGGCCGCACATCGTGGTGGCATCAAGACAGTGATCATTCCGGAAGAGAACCTGCGCGATCTCAAGGACATTCCCGAGAACATTCGCCAGGACCTGCAGATCAAAGCGGTTAAATGGATTGACGAGGTCCTGCAGATTGCGTTGCAATACGCCCCGGAGCCCTTGCCCGATGCGGCTCCCGAGATGGTTGCAAAGGATGACAAGCGCGAGCCTGATTCCAAGGAGCGAATCAGCACGCATTAGCCGGGGGGCATTGTTGACACTATTTCCGAGCCCTTGTTATAAAGCCGCTCACGCGTGTCAGCAGGCCAACCAGCGCCCGCTTTGCTCACACCAAAATCAAGAAACAATCCAATAGGAATTAAAGGGGACTTAGAGTGAACAAGTCGGAACTGATCGATGCCATCGCCGCATCTGCTGATATCCCGAAAGCTGTTGCTGGCCGTGCGCTGGATGCAGTAATCGAATCCGTCACTGATGCCCTGAAGGCTGGTGATTCCGTGGTACTGGTTGGCTTTGGCACCTTCGCCGTTAAAGAGCGCGCTGCGCGCACTGGCCGCAACCCGCAAACTGGCAAGCCGATCAACATCGCTGCTGCCAAGATTCCGGGTTTCAAAGCGGGTAAAGCACTGAAAGACGCCGTCAACTGATACGCGTCGCTCAGCCTTTGCCCTGTCAGCTGGCATGTTCCAGCTGACAGCGAAGCGGCAAGCTAGCTTGCCGAGGGGCGTGGAACCGAGTCCCATCCGCTTCGCAACTTGCTAGAAGGCGCATCCTAGGATGCGCCTTTGTTCTATTTAGAATCTACCCAAGCCGCACGACCAGCCGTTTATGGTCGTTCTGGGGGAGCCATGCTGCAGAATATTCGTGACAATTCACAAAGCTGGATTGCCAAGACCATTGTCGGCCTGATTGTTGTGCTGATGGCCTTTACCGGCTTTGAGGCGATCGTCAACTCGGGCAGTAATCGCAACAATGCCGCGTTGGTCAATGGCGCGGAAATCACCCTTGATCAACTGACTCAGGCAGCTGATATGCAGCGCCGTCAGTTGCAGCAGCAACTGGGCAAGGATTTTGATGCTTCGTTGCTGGATGACAAGCTGCTGCGTGAGTCGGCTCTTAAGGGGTTGATTGATCGGCAGTTGCTGTTGCAAGGCGCGGCGGATGCCGGTTTTGCATTCTCCGATGCGGCCATTGACCAGTTGATTTTGCTGACGCCTGAATTCCAGGTCGATGGGCAGTTCAATGCCGACCGCTTCGATCAGGTTGTTCGCCAGATGGGTTTTGATCGCCTGCGTTTTCGTCAGATGCTGCGTGAGGAAATGCTCATTGGCCAGCTGCGCGCCGGCCTGGCAGGCAGTGCCTTTGTGACGGATGCGGAGATCAAGGCCTTTGCTCGTCTGGATCGTCAGACACGCGATTTTGCCTACCTGACGGTTGTCGCTGATCGTGCTGCGGTCAGCGTATCCGATGAGCAAGTCGAGTCGTTTTACAAAGAGCATGAAGCGCGCTTCATGACGCCCGAGCAGGTGACGCTGGAGTATGTCGAACTGAAGAAGGATGCTTTCTTCGATCAGGTCGACGTCAATGAAGATGACTTGCAGGCGCTGTATCAGAAGGAGATTGCCAATCTGGCTGAGCAGCGTCAGGCCGCGCATATCCTTGTGGAAGTCAATGAAGAGCAGGACGAGGCCAAGGCTCGTACCAAGATCGAGCAGCTGGCTGAGCGGATTGCCAAGGGTGAAGACTTTGCGGCTCTGGCTCGTGACTTCTCCGCAGACACCGGCTCAGCTGCCGAAGGCGGGGATCTTGGTTTTGCGGGGCCGGGCGTTTATGACCCGGCCTTTGAAGAGGCCTTGTACGGGCTGCAGCTGCAAGAGGTCTCTGCGCCGGTACGTACGGAGTTCGGTTTTCACCTGATCAAGCTGCTGGGTGTGCAGGCGCCAGAGGTGCCGGCCTTTGCTGAGCTACGTGAAAAACTGGAGCGTGAGCTGAAAACCCAGCAGGTTGAGCAGCGCTTTGTCGAAGCGGTCAAGCAGTTGGAGGACTCGGCGTTTGAAGCCTCTGACCTGCATCAGCCTGCTCAGGAAATGGATCTGGCCGTGCTCAGTGTTGGTCCGTTCGGTCGTGAGGGGGGCGAAGGTCTGGCGGCTAACCGGCAGGTTGTTCAAGCGGCTTTCAGTAGTGAGTTGCTTGAGGACGGTGCCAATAGTTCAGCCATTGAGTTGGATCCCTCTACGGTTGTGGTGGTGCGTGTCAAGCAACACCTCAAGCCGCAACCGCAGGCCTTGGTCGACGTGCAGCTCGAGATTCGTCAGCAGCTGGAAGCCGAACAGGCTGCCAAGCAGGCCGAGGAACTGGCTGGTCAGCAGCTTGAAGCTCTGCGCAAGGGGTCTACATCGCAGGATCAGGCGCAGGCCTGGACGATTCTGGAAGCGGCTGGCCGTGCTCAGGAAGGGGTGGCCCCGGCTATCCTGCAGGCAGTATTCCGTATGCAGCGACCGCAGTCGCCCGAGCAGCCGGTATTTACGCAAGTGGCCTTGAGTAATGGTGACCAGGTGCTCGTGCGTCTGAATGGCGTCAACGACGATCAGGGTGAGTTGCAGCCGCAAGAGCTGGCCATGTACAGGCAATTCCTGGCTTCGCGTGTCGGCCAGGAAGACTTTGCGGCTTACCGTCGGCAGTTGCAGGCCAGCGCGGAAATCGAGCGTTTTTAAGTTGTACCTGTAGACAGCACAACGCCCCGCTTGCGGGGCGTTGTGCTGTCTGGCGTGTTGTTTCTTATCGCGGATCATTGCGTTGCTGAATAATTCTCCATCGCCGTATGGTGCGGGGGTTTCGTGAACTGATCCGTAATTGACAAACGTCGGCGTTTGCCTGAATGTGTGCGCACCCGAATCAAACGGGCGTATGAATTGAGCGTTTGTCCTGTGGACTTCGCCATTTCGCCTGATTATCGCGTCGGCGGGTGTGCCAGAGAAAAGAATGCAGCTATGCTCCCTCGGCTATGTCCGGGGATGCTTGCTGTAGGCTGGCGTCCGATGTGTAACTGTTCAGCTTCCATACCGTGGAGATCAGTTGATGATTTACGAAGGTAAAGCCATCACGGTTAAGGCTCTTGAGGGCGGCATCGTCGAATTGAATTTCGACCTCAAGGGTGAGTCCGTCAACAAATTCAACCGCCTTACCCTGAATGAGCTGCGTGCAGCAGTCGACGCCATCAAGGCCGACGCTTCGGTCAAGGGTGTGATCGTCAGCAGTGGCAAGGACGTGTTCATCGTCGGCGCCGACATCACCGAGTTCGTCGATAACTTCAAGCTGCCTGACGAAGAGCTGGTGGCCGGCAACCTCGAAGCCAACAAGATCTTCAACGATTTCGAAGACCTGCCGGTTCCGACTGTGGTCGCCATCAATGGCATCGCCCTGGGTGGCGGTTTTGAAATGTGCCTGGCTGCCGACTATCGCGTAGCGGCTGAGAGCGCCAAGGTAGGTCTGCCTGAAGTCAAGCTGGGCATCTACCCAGGCTTTGGCGGTACCGTACGTCTGCCGCGCGTGATCGGTAATGACAATGCCATCGAGTGGATCTGTGGTGGCAAGGAAAACAAGGCGGCTGATGCCCTGAAAGTGGGTGCCGTGGATGCCGTGGTAGCTGCCGACAAGCTGCAGGCTGCTGCGCTGGATCTGGTCAAGCGCGCTATTTCCGGCGAGCTGGACTTCAAGGCCAAGCGCCAGCTGAAGCTGGAAAAGCTCAAGCTCAACAGCATTGAGCAGATGATGAGCTTCGAAACCGCCAAGGGCTTCGTGGCTGGCCAGGCCGGTCCGAACTACCCGGCTCCGGTTGAAGCGATCAAGACCATTCAGAAAGCCGCCGGCATGGGCCGTGACAAGGCACTGGAAGTTGAAGCCGCCGGCTTTGTCAAACTGGCCAAGACCTCGGTTGCGCAGAGCCTGATCGGTCTGTTCCTCAACGATCAGGAACTGAAGAAAAAAGCCAAGGGTTACGATGCCCAGGCGCGCGACGTGAAGCTGGCTGCCGTACTGGGCGCCGGTATCATGGGTGGTGGTATCGCCTATCAGTCCGCTTCCAAAGGCACTCCGATCCTGATGAAGGATATCCGCGAAGAGGGTATCCAGATGGGTCTGAACGAGGCATCCAAGCTGCTCGGCAACCGCGTTGCCAAGGGTCGCATGGCTCCGGCCAAGATGGCCGAAGCGCTGAACGCCATCCGTCCGACTATGTCCTACGGTGATTTCGGCAATGTCGACATCGTTGTCGAAGCCGTGGTCGAGAACCCGAAGGTCAAGCAGATCGTGCTGGCTGAAGTAGAAGGTGTGGTGCGTGAAGACGCCATCCTGGCCTCCAACACCTCGACCATCTCCATCAGCCTGCTGGCCCAGGCGCTCAAGCGTCCGGAAAACTTCGTCGGCATGCACTTCTTCAACCCCGTGCACATGATGCCGCTGGTTGAAGTTATCCGTGGCGAGAAGTCCAGCGAAGTGGCCGTGGCCACTACCGTTGCCTACGCCAAGAAGATGGGCAAGACCCCGGTTGTGGTCAATGACTGCCCGGGCTTCCTGGTCAACCGCGTGCTGTTCCCGTACTTCGGCGGTTTCGCCAAGCTGGTCAGCGCCGGCGTCGACTTCGTGCGCATCGACAAGGTCATGGAGAAGTTCGGCTGGCCGATGGGCCCGGCCTACCTGATGGACGTTGTTGGTATCGACACCGGCCACCATGGTCGTGACGTCATGGCTGACGGCTTCCCAGATCGTATGAAGGATGATCGCCGTTCGGCTGTCGATGCTCTCTATGAGGCCAACCGCCTGGGTCAGAAGAATGGCAAGGGCTTCTACGCCTACGAGACCGACAAGCGCGGCAAGCCGAAGAAAGTTATCGATGCCAGCGTTCAGGAAGTTCTCGCGCCGATCGTGTACGAGCAGCGTGAAGTGACCGACGAAGACATCATCAACTGGATGATGATTCCGCTGTGCCTGGAAACCGTTCGTTGCCTGGAAGACGGCATTGTCGAGACTGCAGCTGAGGCCGATATGGGCCTGATCTACGGTATCGGCTTCCCTCCCTTCCGTGGTGGTGCACTGCGCTACATCGATTCCATCGGTGTTGCCGAATTCGTCGCGCTGGCCGACAAGTATGCCGACCTGGGCGCGCTGTACACCCCGACCGCCAAGCTTCGTGAAATGGCCGCCAATGGCCAGAAGTTCTTCGGTTAATCGCGCAGCGAACAGAGCGAGAGTAGAAATATGAGCCTGAATCCGAGAGACGCAGTCATTGTCGACTTCGGCCGTACCCCGATGGGTCGTTCCAAAGGCGGCATGCACCGCAACACCCGCGCCGAGAACATGTCGGCGCATCTGATCAGCAAGCTGCTGGAGCGCAACAGCAAGGTCAACCCGGCGGAAGTCGAGGATGTGATCTGGGGTTGCGTCAACCAGACCCTGGAGCAGGGCTGGAACATCGCGCGCATGGCGTCGCTGATGACCCAGATCCCGCACAGCAGCGCTGGTCAGACCGTCAGCCGTCTGTGCGGCTCCTCGATGAGCGCCCTGCACACTGCCGTGCAGGCCATCCAGACCGGCAACGGTGACGTTTTCGTCATCGGCGGCGTGGAGCACATGGGCCACGTTGGCATGATGCACGGCGTTGATCCGAACCCGCACATGTCCCTGTATGCCGCCAAGGCATCGGGCATGATGGGCCTGACCGCGGAAATGCTCGGCAAGATGCATGGCATCAGCCGTGAAGCACAAGACGCGTTCGGTGAGCGTTCGCACCGTCTGGCACACAAGGCCACCGTCGAAGGCAAGTTCAAGGATGAAATCATCCCGATGCAAGGCTACGACGAGAATGGCTTCCTGAAGGTCTTCGACTTCGACGAAACCATTCGTCCGGAAACCACCGTGGAAAGCCTGGCCGCCCTGAAGCCGGCATTCAACCCGAAAGGCGGCACCGTGACTGCAGGTACTTCCTCGCAGATCACCGATGGTGCGTCCTGCATGATCGTCATGAGCGCCCAGCGCGCCAAGGATCTGGGCATCGAACCGATGGCTGTAGTACGTGCCATGGCGGTGGCCGGTGTTGATCCGGCGATCATGGGCTACGGCCCGGTGCCGTCGACTCAGAAAGCACTCAAGCGTGCCGGTCTGAGCATCGATGACATCAGCCATGTCGAGTTGAACGAAGCCTTCGCTGCCCAGGCTCTGCCGGTGCTGAAAGACCTCAAGCTGCTCGACAAGATGGAAGAGAAGGTCAACCTGCACGGCGGTGCCATCGCCCTGGGTCACCCGTTCGGCTGCTCCGGTGCGCGTATCTCCGGCACCCTGCTGAACGTGATGAAGCAGAACAACGGTACCTTTGGTGTTTCCACCATGTGCGTTGGCCTGGGTCAGGGCATCACCACGATCTTCGAACGCCTCAACTAAGCGCTCGTTGCGTGTCAAAAGAACCGGAGCCCTTGGGCTCCGGTTTTTTTACAGCGGATTTATTCCGTCCAGTAAACCTTGTCGAGCAGCTCTTCGGGTAGCTGGAGTTGCCACCTGGCCAGGCCCGAACGGCTGAACAGGTACTGACCATTTTCCGCAGCACGTGGGGTCAGGCTGGATGGCTTGGCGCCTGCGAGAATCTCCAGGGCCAGGCTGGCAGCGGCTTCCCCCTGTACCTGGCCGAATTGCACCAGGCCGCCAATGGCCTTGTCCGGGCCGACGCTGAAGTCCCAGAAGGCAAAGGGGGGAATCGGGCTGTGCTGTGCTGTCCAGGCGAGCACCTGCTGGCCGTCCATGACCCTGTCGTGTTCATCGCGCAGGGTCTGGTAGAGGCCGATGATCAGTGCGTCATAACCCTGTTGCCGCGCCTGAGAAACGCGTGCCTGCCAGTCATCGAACTGGCTGACCTGATGGATGTCGGCGCTGACCGCGCCGACCTGATAGTGGCGCCGGTCGGCAAAGCTTTCACGGATGGCCACTGCCGACGTGATGTCGCTGTCGAACAAGACCAGTACGCGGCGCAGTTCGGGCCCCATGATGCGTTGTAGTTCGACGATCGAGCGGCGGAACAGTGGGCGTTCCAGAACGCCGGTGACCAGCGGCAGTTGCTGTAGGCCGAGCAGACGAGGGTTGTCGTTCAGGCCGAGAAATACTGTCGGGGTGCCATGCTCGTTGAGACGTTTGGCGAGCAGGCGAATGGCTGCATCATCCGCGAGGATCACCAGGCGTGGCTTGCTCTGTAGAAAGAATTGCCAGGCGGCTTCGGCGCGTGCGGCATGCTCTTCTACGGGCAAGCGCTTGGTATCCAGGGCAAAGCGCAGCAGGCGGTGCTGTTCGCCGAGCTTGCTGTGCAGGCCATGGATATAGCTTTGATCCCAGGGGTAGCCGTCGTGGTAGCTCTGGATCAGCAGTAGGTCGTCAGCTTGCGTCGTTAGTGCCGGTAGGAGTAGCGCAGCGAGTAACAGTCGAGTGAAGCGCATGGCATCTTCCTTGCCGGTGCAGTGGCTACATCATAGCGTGTCAGTGCGGTTCAGGCCGACTGCCGCTGTGACCGGCGATATTCACCTGGGGTTGTGCTGCTCCAGCGCTTGAAGGCCCGCTGGAAGGCTGCGGCCGAGGTAAAGCCGAGCAGATAGGCAATCTCGCCAAAGGCCAGTTCAGTGTCGCGGATATAGGTCATGGCCAGGTCGCGGCGCGTATCGTTAAGCAGTTGACGAAACTGAGTGCCTTCCTCGGCCAGACGGCGGCGCAAGGTCCAGGCCGGTATCTGCAGGCGTCGCGCAATGTCTGCAAGGGTCGGTTCGTGCCCCTGTAGCAATGGGCCGAGCAGTTGGCCAACGCGTTCGCTCAGGTTGCGTGTGCGGGTGCGTTGCTGCAAGGCTTCTTCGCAGAGTTGCAGAAGGTGCTGCCAGGTGCTCGGGCAGTGTTGCGGGTTGCGCAGCGCCAGACTGGTCTGGCTCAGGCGCAAGCGATTGGCCTTGGCACTGAACTCTACCGGGCACTGAAACAGGGGCGAATAGCGTTCGCTGTAGTCTGGTGCAGTGAATTCGATTTCGACACGTTCGATAGGCAGGCACCGGCCCGGCGGCTGGGCGCACAGCTGGCTCAGTTGGCAGGCCCAGCTGGCCAGTACCGAATCGACCACAAAGCGGTTATAGCTGTTGTAGGGGCTGATCGAGTAAAAGCACAGCCAGGCGCCACCGCTGTCTTCGAGAAAGCTCGATTGCCCTCGGTAGTTGTGGGCATACAAAGGTTCGAAACGAGTCAGCACCCGTGCGGCTTCGCGCACGTTGGGGGCCTGTGCGGCGGTTATGCCGGCCAGGCCTGCCTGACTGAAATGGCTGAGTTCGCCCATCAGCAGGCCCAGTGCCGGGTTGCTGGTGAGGCTGATGGCGGCATGTCCCAGGTGCATGAAGCGCGGGATGGACAAGCGGGCCTGTGCCTCGCTGAGGCGTGCGGGATCGAGGCCAAACTGGGCGAGCAGCTGGCTACCGGATTGCCCGCAGTGTTCGACGGCTTGCGCCAGGCTTTGGGTAAAGGCCACCGACAGGTCGCCGAGGCGCATGCGCGGTCGGTTCATGGCTGGAGTGGGTGCGCCTGTAGTTGGCTGACCGCTGGGCGGCTGTTGCTGTGCTGGCTGCCGGGTAGGGGCCAGGGCAGGCTGGCCTGCTCCAGGGAAATGGCTGCTGTATGGCCAAGCTGGCGAAGCATCTGCGCCTGCAATTGACCGGGCGGTGTATGGGCGTCCCAGGGCTGTTGCTGCGGTGGTAGCAAGAGAGTGCCATCGGCAGCGCAGGCCAGGCCGACTTGCTGCCAGGCACCGCGGCCATCTGTATGCAGGCGTCCGTCGCGGTATTCGGCGGCGGGCAACAGCAGGCTGCCGGCCAGCAGCGAAACCTGGAACTCGCTGGCCAGCTGGCGACACAGCCACAGATAATCGTCTGCCAGGCGTTGTGCCTTGTGGCGTATCAGTTGCTGGGGCAGCTGTTCGCCCTGCAGTTTGCCTTGCAGCCACAGCAAAGGATGGCTTAGACCGAGCAGGGGCAGCACCTCGCTGAGTTGCTGTGCCGCATACAGCTGGGGTTTCTCCTCCTGCAGAAACAGCCAGCTGGCAATGTGCTCGGGCAAGACCAGCAGGTTGTCGGAGGACATCAGCTGAGCTTCCTGAGCCTGGCGCAACAGTCCCGCCAGTTTGCCATGCAGGGTGGCGAGATCGCGGTAGTCACTGCTGTAGAGACGTGGCTGCAAATCCAGCAGAAAGGGCGCCGGCTGCGCGCTGGTCAGTATATGTAGACGCAGGTCACTGAGCTGGTAGCTGGCTGTACGTTGTTGTGTCCAGTATGCGTAGCCCAAGATGGCGAAGGCCAAGAGCAGGAGGGCAAGCCAGAGAGCAAATCGGCGCATGGGGTGGTTGCAACGGAATGTGATGGCTCAGGGTAGGAGAAGTGTCTGGTAAAGCCAAGAGCTGCGTGTCTCTTAAGATCATTAACTTGTTATTTTTGGTCATTGAGGCTGTCGGGAAGGCTGATTATCGTCTATGCCATAACCGACTGTAGCGCCGCGACGCTGCAGCTATCCCGTGTAACGCCGTTCGCCTGCTGTGGAGACTTTCATGACTGCTGCATATTTCCCGAACCTGCTGGCTCCGTTGGACCTGGGCTTCACCACCTTGAAGAACCGTACCCTGATGGGGTCGATGCACACGGGTCTGGAAGAAAAGCCGGGCGGCTTCGAACGCATGGCAGCCTATTTTGCTGAGCGCGCCCGTGGCGGCGTTGGCCTGATGGTGACCGGCGGCATTGGCCCGAACGAAGAGGGGGGGGTGTATTCCGGGGCGGCCAAGCTGACGACCCTTGAAGAGGCCGAGAAGCACAAGATTGTGACCCGCGCCGTGCATGAGGCGGATGGCAAGATCTGCATGCAGATCCTGCATGCCGGACGTTATGCCTACAGCCCCAAGTCGGTGGCGCCGAGCGCCATCCAGGCGCCGATCAATCCCTTCAAACCGCGTGAGCTCGATGAAGAAGGCATCGAGAAGCAGATCGCCGACTTCGTCAATTGCGCAAAGCTGGCGCAGGTGGCCGAGTACGATGGCGTGGAGATCATGGGTTCGGAAGGCTACTTCATCAACCAGTTCCTCGCGGCGCACACCAACCAGCGTACCGATCGCTGGGGTGGCAGCTACGAGAACCGTATGCGCCTGCCGGTAGAAATCGTCCGTCGCGTGCGCGAGGCGGTCGGCCCGAACTTCATCATTATTTATCGCCTGTCGATGCTCGATCTGGTCGAGGGTGGCAGCAACTGGGACGAGATTGTCACGTTGGCCAAGGCCATCGAGAAGGCCGGCGCCACCATCATCAACACCGGTATCGGTTGGCACGAGGCACGCATCCCGACCATCGCTACCAAGGTGCCGCGTGCCGCTTTCACCAAGGTGACCGCCAAGCTGAAGGGTCAGGTCAATATCCCGCTGTGCACCACCAACCGCATCAATACCCCGGAAGTTGCCGAGCAGGTGTTGGCCGAAGGCGATGCGGATATGGTGTCGATGGCGCGCCCCTTCCTGGCCGACCCCGAGTTCGTCAACAAGGCTGCTGCAGGGCGCAGCCAGGACATCAACACCTGTATCGGCTGTAACCAGGCCTGTCTGGACCATACCTTCGGTGGCAAGTTGACCAGCTGTCTGGTCAACCCGCGTGCCTGCCATGAGACCGAGCTGAACTATATCCCCACCACTCAGGTGAAGAAGATTGCCGTAGTCGGTGCCGGTCCTGCGGGTTTGTCGGCGGCTACCGTAGCGGCAGAGCGCGGACACAACGTGACCCTGTTCGACGCCGCCAGCGAAGTGGGTGGACAGTTCAATGTGGCCAAGCGGATTCCTGGCAAGGAAGAGTTCTACGAAACCCTGCGCTACTTTGCCAACAAGTTGCAGCAGACCGGCGTTGACGTGCGCCTCAATACTCGGGTGACGGCTGAGCAGTTGATTGCCGGCGGCTATGACGAAGTGATCCTGGCCACCGGTATCGTGCCGCGCACTCCGGCTATTCCAGGTATCGAGCATGCCAAGGTGATCAGTTACCTCGATGCGATTCTCGAGCGCAAGCCGGTAGGTCAGAAGGTGGCGGTGATCGGTGCCGGTGGTATCGGTTTTGACGTGTCCGAGCTGATCACCCATCAAGGCGAATCGAGCAGCCTGGATCGTGAGGCCTTCTGGAAGGAATGGGGCATCGATCTGGGTCTCAATGCGCGCGGTGGTGTCGCCGGGGTCAAGCCGCAGCCGCATGCTGCTGCGCGTGAGGTCTACCTGTTGCAGCGCAAGAAAACCAAGGTGGGTGATGGCCTGGGCAAGACCACCGGGTGGATTCACCGCGCCGGGCTGAAGAGCAAGAATGTGCAGATGCTCAATAGTGTCGAGTACGTGAAGATCGATGATGCCGGCCTGCACATCAGCGTAGCCGGTGGCGAGCCGCAGGTGCTGCCGGTAGATACCATCATCATCTGTGCCGGTCAGGAACCGCAACGTGAGCTGCAGGAGGCTCTGCAGGCTGCTGGTGTCAACGTGCACCTGGCGGGTGGCGCGGATGTGGCCAGCGAGCTGGATGCCAAGCGTGCCATCAACCAGGGCTCGCGCCTGGCGGCCAGCCTGTGACCTGCAGGCCAGCCTGCCGCGTGGTGGGCTGGCCTGACCCGCATCACAGTTTTTCCTGTCGACCTGTTGGCCAGGCACTCCGCTCCGGAGGCCTGCCAACCGGGTCACATTGCCCGCGTTGGCAATTCCCCTAGACTCGCTGAAAAAGCGTCAAGGCACCGAGGTCGAGCCGGGTTGGCGAACCTGCGCTGAACCTTAGTAGCGACGCACTTGCCTGTTGCACTATGGCTGACCGTTGTTGTCCGAGCGGATGGACGGTCGAGTCTGGAGATGATCATGAGCGTGCAAAGCAAACCGCAGATGGTTGAGGCCGTGCTGTTCTTCAACGAACGCGGCATTTGCAAGGAGATGTTTTATCCCGAGTTTGAGGCCATGCTCGATGGCGTGGTGAACTTTGCCGAGTTTGCCGACCGGCAGATGCGGGCGGCCTATGTGTTGATCAATCCGCGGCTGTTGATTCGCTCGCTGGTGCTGTTCTACCTGGACTTCGACGAGCAGGGGAGAGCCGATACCGGCTGGAACATCCCACTGCGTCATCTGGCGGAGAAGGCCGGCCGTGGCCCGGATTTGGGGGCAGGGCCGATTCGTCTAGCCTGCCGCAGCCAGTGTCCGGTGTCCTGGCACCAGATGCACCTCTGGGATCCCAGCCTGGCACCCACCCAGAATGATCTGGCACTGCTGCGCGATGCCGTGAAACGCAACAACCTCGGTGTGCTGGTCGAGGAAGACAGTGCGCCGGTTGAACTGGGCCGTCTGCAGGTGGCCTCGGAGGATCGCTGGTATGCCAAGCCGGACGCCGAGCGCGAGGAGGCCGCGCGCCTGGCCGAGCAGTTGGAGCAGGAGCATCGCCAGAAAACCGCCCAGTTGATCAAGCAGCAGCGACTGCGCATCACCAGCCTGATCGCCCAGCATGAGGAAGAGCTGGCCAAGGCACGGCTGGCTGCTGAACAGCAGCTGGCACCGTTGCAGGAGCAGTTGTTGCAGTTCCAGCAACAACTTAAACAGCAGCAGGCACTCAATCAGAACCTCAAACAGCAGATTCAGGCGCAGAGTGACAGTTTTGCCCAAGCGCGCCAGGAGATGCAGGAGCAACTGCGCAGCATCGAACACAGCGGTCAAACGGAAAACGATAGCCTGCGCAGCCAGTACGAGGCCGAGCTGCAGGCCAAGGTGCGTGCGGCCGTGGTCGAGTACAAGGAGCAGATTGCCATTCGCGACATGGAGCTGGCCTATCGCCATGAACAGGATGCTCAGGCGCAGGCGGAAATCCAGCGTCTGCGCCAGCAGTGCGAGCACTTGGTCAGCCAAGGCGGCGAGCAGATACTTGAGCGTCTGTCGCGACTAGGCGTGGTGTTCGTCGCCTATCATCCGGGCGCGGGGCACCTGACCATCCCTCTGCAAGACATGGCGCGCTATCAGGACAACCCGGTAGGCTACGCAGCCAGTAAGTGTTTTGTGGCCGAAGGGCAGTATCGCAAGTGGTTGGCGCACTATCAGGAGCCGACGTGCGAGGCCAGTCTGGCCAATGGCGAGCGGTGTGCGATGCCCCTGGATCGGGTCGACACGCCGAGCCGTTTTGTCGATGGGGATAGCAATTGCTGCTCACGCCACAAGGTTGCCTCTCGGGTAAAAAGCCAGGCCTGAACCTGCTGCGTGATGTTCCGGTAGCGTTGCAGCGGGTGAATAGCGACTGGTTACAGCAGGCCGCTGTTGAGCTGGCCGTGTTGCGTCTGGATCAACTGGATCCCGTGCTGTCCGGCAACAAGCCGTTCAAACTGGCCGGCTACCTGCAGCTGGCTCTATCTCAGGGTGCCTGTGGCCTGCTCAGCGTGGGCGGCGCACACTCCAATCACCTGCATGCCCTGGCTGCACTGGCTAAGCAACAGGGCTTGCCCTGTGTCGGTTTGCTGCGCGGCGAGCCGCAGCAGACGCCTACCGTAATGGATCTGCAGGCTTGGGGTATGACCCTGCACTGGTTGAGTCACGGAGATTATCGTCAGCGCCACCATGAATCTTTCTGGCGTGCCTGGCAGGCACGCTATCCCGGTTATCTGCTGATTGGCGAAGGTGGCAGCGGTGCACCTGGCCTGTCGGGCTGCGCGATGATTATCGAGCACCTGCGTGCCGGGTTGGCAGGTATTGGCTGGTCTGACTATGACGCGCTGTGGCTCGCTGTGGGCAGTGGCACAACCTTGGCCGGCCTGGTGTTGGCCGAGCAGGGCGCGCATCCGTTGTGGGGCGCGCTGGCGGTGCCGCCGCGCTATCAGCCACAGCGGCAGATCGAGGCGTTGCTGGCTGAGGCAGGCTGCCCGGCAGGTGGTTATCAGCTGGTGGATGCCAGCCTGGGAGGCTTTGCTAGAGTCAATGCAGAGCTGCTGCAGAGCATGGGTGATTTTACCCGGCACAGCGGTATACCTTTGGAGCCGATTTATACCGGCAAGGCCTTGCTGGCATTGCGCCAATATGTGCAGCGGGGTTACTTTCCACCAAGAACCCGCCTGGTCATGCTGCACAGTGGCGGTTTGCAAGGCGTGCGTGCCCTGCAGACCGATGATCGGCAAGGGTGCAACCCGCAGGAAGCCCGTGATGAATGACGCCTTGACCCCGGCTCAGTTGCGTAGTTTGACGCCGCTGAACATGCTTTCCGAGCAGCAGTGGCGCGAGTTGCGGACGCAACTGGTGCCGCAGCATGTATTGGCCGGGCAATTGTTGTTCCGCCGCGGCGATCAGGCGCGCACGACCTATTACCTGCTCAGTGGCGAGCTGCTACTGGAAGATGCTGATGGCTGCGAGGAGCGTCTGCAGGCTGGCACTGTCGCCAGCTGCCATCCGTTGTCGCCGGCCTTGCCGCGTGTGCAGCAGGCTCGAGCCCTGAGTGACGTCAGTGTGCTGGCGCTGGACAGTGCCACGCTGACTCGTCTACTGACCTGGCATTCCGCCTTGCAGGGGTTGTTGCTGGAATTGCAGCAGGATGGCGAGGATCTTGAGTGGTTACAGCGCCTGCTGGCCAATCCGTTGTTTGCTCGTGTTCCTCCCGCCAACGTGCGTGCCATGCTGGGTCGTCTGCAGCCGGTGACGCTGCCGGCGGGCAGTGTGGTGCTACAGGAAGGTGAGCAGGGCGATTGCTGCTATTTCCTCAAGCAGGGGCGGGCCGAGGTATTACGTGGCAGCGACAGCCAGCGCCAGGTATTGGCCGAGCTGGAGCTGGGTGCCTGTTTCGGTGAAGAAGCCCTGCTGGCCGATCGTCCGCGCAATGCCAGCGTCACGCTGCTGGAAGATAGCCTGTTGTTGCGCCTGGATCGCCAGGATTTCGTGGCGCTGCTCAAGGCGCCGGTAGTCGATCAGCTGTCGCTGGGCGAGGCCTCGCGTCTGCTGGCGCAGGGGGCGGCCTGGCTGGATGTGCGCCTGCAGGATGAATACCAGCAGGCGCATGCAGCTCAGGCGTTGAACATGCCGTTGCACCTGCTGCGCCTCAAGGCACGCCTGCTGGACAAGGAGCGCAGTTACATCTGCTACTGCGACAGCGGCAAGCGCAGTGCCAATGCCGTCTACCTATTGGCTCAGCTGGGTTTCAGTGCCTATGCCCTACGGGATGGTTATGACGCGCTGCCGGCGTTGCAGCGAGATGCGCTGCTTAGCGAGAACGGTGCCGGCTACCTGGCGCGCAGTGGTGGACGCATCGAGCGTAGTGCCTGATCCAGGGCGTTTGCCGGTTTGCTGAGGGGTCGTGCTTTCGCCCATAATCGAGCCCTTTTCGGGCGGTGTGGCAGGCAGGGGTCCCATGGAGCAGTTCCGCAATATCGGCATTATTGGCCGCCTCGGCAGCACCCAGGTGCTTGATAGCATCCGGCGTCTCAAACGCTTCCTGCTCGACCGCCACCTGCATGTGATTCTTGAAGACACCATTGCCGAAGTGTTGCCAGGGCATGGCCTGCAGACCTGCTCGCGGAAGATCCTCGGTGAAGTCTGCGATCTGGTGATCGTGGTGGGCGGCGATGGAAGCATGCTCGGTGCGGCGCGGGCGCTGGCACGTCACAAGGTGCCGGTACTGGGGATCAATCGGGGTAGCCTGGGCTTTCTGACCGATATCCGCCCGGATGAGCTCGAACAGAAGGTTGCCGAGGTGCTGGATGGCCAGTACCTGGTGGAGAACCGCTTTCTGCTGGAGGCCGAGGTGCGTCGGCATGGTGAGGCGATAGGTCAGGGTGACGCCCTGAACGATGTGGTGCTGCACCCGGGCAAGTCGACCCAGTTGATCGAGTTCGAGCTGTATATCGATGGGCATTTTGTCTGCAGTCAGAAGGCCGACGGGTTGATCGTGGCCACACCGACTGGCTCGACCGCCTATGCGCTATCGGCCGGCGGGCCGATCATGCATCCCAAGCTGGATGCGATTGTGGTCGTGCCGATGTATCCGCATACGCTATCCAGCCGACCGATCGTGGTCGACAGCAACAGCGAACTGCGTATCGTGGTGTCGCCGAATATCGCGATCTACCCGCAGGTATCCTGTGACGGCCAGAATCACTTTACCTGTGCGCCCGGCGATACCATCACGGTGTTGAAGAAGCCCCAGAAGCTGCAGCTGATCCATCCGCTCGACCACAACTACTACGAGGTCTGCCGCACCAAGCTGGGCTGGGGGAGCCGCCTGGGCGGAGGCGATTGATGGACACTCCGCGAGTGCTCGAGGCAGGGCGTGGCTACGACCTGATTGGCGATGTGCATGGTTGTGCACATACCCTGGAGCGCCTGCTGGAGCAGCTGGGGTACAAGCGCCAGCGGGGTGTCTGGCAGCACCCGCGCCGACAGGCGCTGTTTCTCGGCGATATCATCGATCGTGGGCCGCGTATCCGCGAAGCGCTGCACCTGGTGCACGATATGGTCGAGGCTGGGCAGGCCTTGTGCATCATGGGTAATCATGAGTTCAACGCCCTTGGCTGGCACACGCCGGCTCCGCCGCATAGCGCGTGTCAATTTGTGCGCGAGCATACGCCGCGGCATGCGCGGTTGATCCGCGAAACCCAGCAGCAGTTCGAGGCGCATCCCGTGGACTGGCAGGCCTTCCTCGACTGGTTCCTGCAGTTGCCGCTACTGCTGGAGGGCGCACATTTCCGCCTGGTGCATGCCTGCTGGGATCAACAGTTGATTGACCAGTTACGTGGTCGTTTTGCCAATGCGCAGGTTGATCAGGCGTTTGTTGCCGAGGCCGCGTTACCAGGCAGCCTGGCTGGCCAGGTGTTCGAGCGGTTGTTGCGTGGTACTGACCTGCCATTGCCTGCGGGTATGACCTTGACCAGTGGTGACGGCTATACCCGGCGTTTCTTCCGCACCAAGTTCTGGGAAGAGGCACCGCGCACCTATGGTGATGTGGTCTTCCAGCCCGATGCGTTGCCCGAGCCGGTGGCAGCCATGCCCCTGGGGCCGGGCGAGCGTAGCCGGCTGCTGGCCTATGGGGCCGATGAGCCGCTGTTGTTCGTGGGGCATTACTGGCGGCAGGGGCGGCCGGCGCCGATTCGTCCCAACCTGGCCTGCCTGGATTACAGCGCAGTGAAGTTCGGCAAGCTGGTGGCCTATCGGCTCGATGAGGAGCGCCAGCTGGACCCCGGCAAGTTCTGCTGGGTCGAGGTAGAACGCCCGGAGTTGCCGCAATGAGCGGGGTAGTGGTGCGTCGTTGGCCCCTGGATCATGACCTGGTCGGTTTTGCCCGGCAGTTGCAGCAGTTGCAGGTGCCGCATCGTTTTACCGAAGAGGGCGGTGCACAGGTGTTGTGGGTGCCCGAGCAGGCCTGGGTGGCGCAGGTTGAGATGCTCTATCAGCGCTACGAGGAGGATCCGCAGTGGTTGCCGCAGCACAATACGGCGTCGTCTCCGGCGCCGCGTCTGAAACAGCGTCTGCTGCAGGCACCCGTGAGCCTGCTGGTGATTGCATTGAGCCTGCTGGTCGCACTGCTCAGCGGGCTGGGTGAGCGCATCGAGGTGCTCGCCTGGCTGAACTTTCAGGCCTTTACTTTTGATGAGCGCCATCTGTATTTCCTGCCGTTGCAGGACAGCCTGGCCGAAGGCCAGTGGTGGCGTTTGTGGACTCCCGCCCTGGTGCATTTTGGGCTGTTGCACCTGGCCATGAACGGCTTGTGGTATTGGGAGCTGGGGCGACGTATCGAGGCGGCCAGAGGCGGCTGGACGCTGCTCTGGCTGACCTTGAGCAGCGCCCTGGTGGCTAACCTGGCACAGTATCTGATTGGCGGGCCTGGGCTGTTTGGCGGCCTGTCTGGGGTACTCTATGCGCTGCTGGGCTATTGCTGGTGGTATCAGCGCCTCTGTCCGCAGGCCGGCTTGCAACTGCCGGCCGGGGTGCTGGTGATGATGCTGGTCTGGCTGTTGTTGTGCCTGAGCGGGTTGATCACTGCCCTTGGGTTTGGCCAGATAGCCAATGCCGCGCATGTCGGCGGCCTGTTGCTGGGCTGCCTGCTGGGCCTTCTGGCAGGGCTCTGGGCGCGGCGAACGAATTGATAGAGGGCGAGGAGAATGCAATGAGCAGTTTTGCCGAGATGATTGCCAACATAACCCCGGAGATCTACCAGAACCTCAAGCAGGCGGTAGAGATCGGCAAGTGGCCGGATGGCCGCCTGCTGACCCGTGAGCAGAAAGAGCTGACCCTGCAGGCAATGATCGCCTGGGAACAGCACAACCTGCCCGAGGAGGAGCGTACCGGTTACATGGGTGGCCAGGAATGTGGATCCAAGGCCAAGCAGGCGGCAGCCAGCAACGCCCTGTTTGCCCCGGCTTCGGGGACGCGGCATTGATGCAGGAGCTGGCGCGTGGCGCACTGCACAAGATGCATACGCAACTGGACACGCCGGTGCAGTATGCCCTGCACCTGGGTGAGCAGCCGCTGCTATTGAACAGCCTGCTGGGTAAAACCGTACGCCTGGAATACCTGGGCGCCATCCACTGCTGCCATTGTGGGCGCAAGACCAAGAGCAGCTACAGCCAGGGTTATTGCTATCCCTGCATGCAGAAGCTGGCGCAGTGTGACCTGTGCATCATGAGCCCGGAAAAGTGCCACTATGAGGCCGGCACCTGTCGCGAGCCTGCCTGGGGTGAGCAGTTCTGCATGACCGATCATGTCGTCTACCTGGCCAACTCCAGTGGTGTGAAGGTGGGTATTACCCGGGCTAGCCAGGTGCCGACGCGCTGGATCGACCAGGGCGCCAGCCAGGCCTTGCCGATCATGCGCGTAGCGACCCGTCAGCAGTCGGGCTTTGTCGAAGATCTGCTGCGTAGCCAGGTAGCCGACAAGACCAACTGGCGTGCCTTGCTCAAGGGGGATGCCGAGCCGGTTGATCTGCCGGCGCTGCGTGAGCAGCTGTTTGCGCGTTGTGCGGAGGGTATCGCCGCGTTGCAGCAGCGTTTTGGCCTGCAGGCCATCCAGCCGGTGCATGACGTCGCTGTCACGACCATTCAGTACCCGATCACGGCCTACCCGGCGAAGATCAACAGTTTCAACCTGGACAAAGATCCTGTCGCCGAAGGTACCCTGTTGGGCATCAAGGGGCAGTACCTGATGTTCGACAGTGGTGTCATCAATATCCGCAAATACACCGCTTACCAGTTGGCGATCCACGAGATTGCCGCTTAAAGACGAAAAGAGCGCTTGACGCTGGAGGCTGAACGCATGACCGAGGCGTTCAGCTTCCCGTTTTCAGTGCTGTTACTCGAATTGGACGAGGCTCCCCTTATGCGTACCGAACAACCGAAGATGATCTACCTCAAGGACTATCAGGTGCCGGACTACCTGATCGACGAGACCCACCTGACCTTCGAGCTGTTCGAGGACCACACCCTGGTGCACGCCCAGCTGATGATGCGCCGCAACCCCGAGGCGGGCGCTGGCCTTCCGTTGCTGGTACTGGATGGCCAGCAGCTGGAGTTGCTGGAGCTGAAACTGGATGACCAGGTATTGGTGGCGGGTGATTACCAGCTGAGCGACAGCCAGTTGAGCCTGCAGCCGACGCACGAGCAGTTCGTCATCGACAGCAGCGTGCGTATCCACCCGGAAAGCAATACCGCGCTGGAAGGCCTGTACAAGTCCGGCAGCATGTTCTGTACGCAGTGCGAGGCCGAGGGCTTCCGCAAGATTACCTACTACCTCGATCGCCCCGACGTGATGAGTAAATTCACCACCACGCTCAGCGCCGAACAGCATCGCTATCCGGTGTTGCTCTCCAACGGCAACCCGATTGCCAGCGGCACGGAAGAGGGGGGGCGCCATTGGGCGACCTGGGAAGATCCGTTCAGAAAACCGGCCTATCTGTTCGCCCTGGTTGCCGGCGACCTGTGGTGTGTCGAAGACACCTTTACCACCATGAGCCAGCGGGACGTGGCACTGCGCATCTATGTCGAGCCGGAAAACATCGACAAGGTGCAGCACGCCATGGACAGCCTGAAAAAGTCGATGAAGTGGGACGAGGAGGTGTACGGGCGCGAATACGACCTGGACATCTTCATGATCGTCGCGGTCAACGACTTCAACATGGG
>VFQM010001047.1_pt1 | contig 26133 bp, 23 predicted proteins | sample 3512391 | NCBI WGS metagenome assembly VFQM01 (sample SAMN10412369, study PRJNA504923) | tailings metagenome | isolation source: Replicate 1 from Balatoc abandoned mine | place: Philippines | reverse complement strand
CTGGGCCGGATCGAACGCACGCTGTTCATCCTAGACTGGCTGCAAAGTGTTGAGCTGCGCCGCCGCGTGCATGCCGGCCTGAACAAAGGTGAGGCGCGCAACTCGCTGGCCAGGGCGGTGTTCTTCAACCGCCTTGGGGAAATCAGGGATCGGAGCTTCGAGCAGCAGCGCTACCGGGCCAGCGGCCTCAACCTGGTGACGGCGGCTATCGTGCTGTGGAACACGGTGTACCTGGAGCGCGCCATCCAGGGGTTGGTCGAGGCCGGCAAGCCGGTGGACGGCGAGCTGCTGCAATTCCTGTCGCCGCTGGGCTGGGAGCACATCAACCTAACCGGCGATTACGTCTGGCGGCAGAGCCGCAGACTGGAAGACGGGAAGTTTCGGCCCCTACGGATGCCCGGAAAACCTTAGCGTACGATTTTTTCCGAATTCTGCGAGCCCCCCAACAAGACCTTCAACGATCCGCTGGCGGCAAAGGTGCGCTCGCTGCTGCGTCGCGAATACAACTTCTCGCGCACGCCGGGGCGCACCTACAGCGTGCCCTGTGTGTTCTCCACGGAGCAGTTGCGCTACCCGAAGCCGGACGGCGGCGTGTGCCAGAGCAAGAGCTTCGTTGGCGAGGGGGTCAAGCTCGACTGCGCCGAAGGCTTCGGCGCGGTGACCATGGTGACCGCCAGTTTCGGCATGGTTGCAGCCGCCAGGGCTGTCGACAAGCTGGTCGCCGGAGCCCGACGCCCCAGCGAGCGCAACGTTCGCAGCTGACGAAAAAGTGCCGCAGCCGCTCTGTGATGCGGCTCCCCGGAAAGTTCCGCTGTCACAAAAGATTTACATATCAGCCATTTGGCTGACATACTCCGTCGCCAAGATTGCCCCCAACACAAAGAGCCCATCTCGTGTGTTTCCGACGCTAAACATAAAGGGGAATTTTGGATGATCCGTAAGCACTTCGCCGGTTTCGCCGCCAGCGCCCTGGCTCTGGCCGTTTCCGCCCAGACTTTCGCCGGTACCGTCACCACCGACGGCGCCGATCTCGTTATCAAGACCAAGGGCGGCCTGGAGGTCGAAACCACCGACAAGGAGTTCTCGTTCAAGATCAATGGCCGTCTGCAGGCTGATGCCGACAGCTTCGATGGTTTCTACACCCAGAACGGCGAGCGCGCAGATGAGACCTACTTCCGTCGTGCGCGTCTGGAGATTTCCGGTGTTGCCTTCACCGATTGGGGCTACACCTTCCAGCGCAACTTTGGCAACGATTCCAGCGATTGGCAGGAGCTGGCCATCCACTACAACGGCTGGAAGCCGGTCCAGGTTTCGGTTGGTCGTTTCAACCCGACGTTCGGCCTGGAAGAAGCCGTCACCTCCAAGTGGATCACCGCCATCGAGCGCTCGGCGATCTATGACCTGGCGCCCTGGCTGAACGACCACGAAGACGGCGAAGGCATCCGCGTGCGTACCACTGTCGGCATGTTCCACGGCGAGGCCGGTGCCTATCGTCAGGATGGTGGCGACGGCGTCGACATGCTCGAGGACGAAGATGGCGCCAACAACACCAGCTTCGTGCTGCGTGGCGTGATCGCCCCGATCGTCGAGAAGGACCAGGTGCTGCACTTGGGCGCGAGCTTCGGTCAGCGTGACCTGGAAGAAGGTTACCTGGAACGCATTCGTCCGCGCCTGTCCGTGCGTGGCACCACCGAAGACAGTGCCAACGGCAACCGCGCCACCTTCGGCGGCACTCGCACCGACGGCACCGATCAGGCCTGGGGCCTGGAGGCGGCCTACATGATCGGCCCGTTCTCGGTGCAGGGCGAATACCTGACCCGTACCGTCGACGCCATGGAAGGTTTCGAAGACCTCGAAGCCACCGGCTACAACGTCCAGCTGGCGTACACCCTCACCGGTGAGTCGCGCTCCTACAAGCTCGATGGCGGCAAGTTCGACAAGATCAAGCCGGAGAACAAGCAGATCGGTGCCTGGGAAGTTTTCTACCGCTTCGACGACATCACCGTCGATGAAACCGGTGTTGCACCGAGCGGTTATGTCGGTGCGCTGGACAGCGCCAAAGCCGGTGCCAAGACCCACACCATCGGTGTGAACTGGTATGCCAACGAGTCGGTCAAGCTCTCGGCCAACTACCTGAAGACCAGCGTGGACGACGTGGTCAACGCCAATGGCGACGACGATGGCGACGCCATCAGCCTGCGCGCCCAGTACGTGTTCTAAAACATCACCTCATCCGTGATGCTCCATTGAGCCCCGCCCTGGCGGGGCTTTTTTTCGCCTGCGGGACAGGCCAGACTGCGCGCATGCCTATCCAGACCCTGTACCGCCTCGCCGAACTGCCTCCCGCCGAATGGGATGCGCTGCTGAGCGATGATCAGCCCTTCCTTCGTCACGCCTTCCTCTGCGCGCTGGAAGACAGCGGCAGCGTGGGTGGGCGTAGCGGCTGGCAACCTGCCCATCTCCTGCTGCGCGACCCGCAGGGCGCGTTGCAGGCAGCCTTGCCGCTGTATCGCAAGTTTCATTCGTACGGCGAGTACGTGTTCGATTGGGCGTGGGCGGATGCCTGCCAGCGGGCCGGCATCGCCTACTACCCCAAGCTGCTTTGCGCGGTGCCTTTCACCCCGGTCACCGGCAGTCGCCTGCTGGGCGACGTACAGGCTGCCGGTGAGCTGCTCGATGTACTCACCGCTGGGCTTGAAAGGCAGGAACTGTCGGGGCTTCACGTGAATTTCAGCGAGCCGCGGGCCGATCAGCTGCTGGTGGGACGGGATGGCTGGCTGGAGCGCATCGGCTGCCAGCTTCATTGGCACAACCGTGGTTACCGCGATTTTCAGGACTTTCTCGATGCACTGACCTCGCGCAAGCGCAAGCAGTTGCGCAAGGAACGCGAGCAGGTGGCGGGGCAGGGCATCGTCTTCGACTGGCGCGAAGGGCACGAGCTCAGTGAGGCGGAATGGGATTTCGTCTATGCCTGCTACGCCAACACCTATCAGGTCCGCGGTCAGACGCCCTATCTGACTCGGCAATTCTTCAGCCTGTTGGCCGAGCGCATGCCGCAGGCGATTCGCGTGGTGCTGGCGTTACAGGGCTCGAGGCCGGTGGCGATGGCCTTCAGCCTGCGCAGTGCGTCTGGCCTGTACGGTCGGTACTGGGGCTGTCTGGCGGAGTTCGACCGGCTGCACTTCGAGACGTGCTTTTACCAGGGTATCGATCAGGCAATCGCGGGCGGCCTGGAGCGGTTCGATGCCGGGGCGCAGGGTGAGCACAAGCTCATTCGTGGCTTCGTGCCGGTGATCACGCGCTCCTGGCACTATCTGGCGCATCCCGGCTTGCGTGCCGCGGTGGCCGAATTCCTCACTCAGGAACGCGCGGGTGTACAGGCCTATGCCGAGGCGGCACGCCAGGCGTTGCCGTATCGGCAGGCTGACTGACGGCGCAATAGGCACGCACCGATAGGCGCGAAGAGAAAAAATCAGTGCGACGCTGCGCTGTTCTCTTCGTGAATGCGCAGCATCTGCTCCAGCTCGCTGCGCAGCAGCGGGTCGTCGCAGCCGGGCAGGTACTCACGCAGTTTGCGGATGACCCACTGCTGACCGCGATCGACGAAGGGCAGGCGCTCGTCCAGCGATTCGATGGCCATGGCCTTGCCGTAGAAGGCGCCGGTATCCCGGTTCGGCTCCAAACCCAGGTGCTTGAGGCAATTGAGCAGCAGCTTGCAACTGTCGATCTCGCCCTGGCGAATCTGCTCCAGCAGCTCGCGCTGCTGCGGATCGGTGGCCTGCTGCAGCGATTCGCCAGCGACCTTGGCACCGGCACGCTCGGCGCTGAGCAGGTCCTGTAGCAGCTGGGCCTGGCCTTCGGGGGTATTGAGGGGGCTTTGTGGGGCACTCATTACGCGATCTCCTGTAGCAGAGCAGTGCGCGGATGGGCGCAGCGGCTCGGCCGCCGCGTCGTTGCCGCAAGCGAGATGACCGGCGAGGCCGGTCATCGGAGGGGGTCAGAGCTTCTTGGCGCTGACGATCTTCACCGGCGTCAGCGGCACGTTCTGCATCATGCTGCGATTGCCGGTCGGTACGCGGGTACAACCCGCGGTGTTGGGGGAATCTTGGCGGGGGGTTATTTCAGCGCAGTGGCTGTTAGATGAAAATTCAGTGACAACGGAACTTTTAAGTTCCGTAAGCAATAAAAAACCGGCCTAAGCCGGTTTTTTATTGCTCGCTCTCTCAGCGCTTGCGCAGGATCACGCTACCAATCGAGTAACCGGCACCGAAGGAGCTGAGCACCCCCACGCTGCCCGCCGGCAGGTCATCCTGGTACTTGTGCAGGGCAATGACCGAACCGGCCGAACTGGTGTTGGCATAGCTGTCGAGAATCACCGGCGCTTCATGCGGCTCGGCATCGCGTCCAAGCAGCTTGCGGGTGATCAGCAGGTTCATGTTCAGGTTGGCCTGGTGCAACCAGAAGCGCCGTACAGCGGACACCTCCAGCTGATGCTCGGCCAGGTGCGCGGCAATCAGCTCGGCCACCATCGGACAGACATCGCGGAACACCTTGCGCCCTTCCTGGACAAACAGCTTGTCGCGGGCACCGATGCCTTCCTCGGCACAGCGATTGAGGAAGCCGAAATTATTGCGGATGTTGTTGGAGAACTGCGTGATCAGCTTGGTGCCGACGATTTCGAACTGCTGCGCCGAGCTGGCCTGATCGGCACGCTCGATGATCACGGCAGTAGCCGCATCGCCAAAGATGAAGTGGCTGTCACGGTCACGGAAATTCAGGTGGCCGGTGCAGATTTCCGGATTGACCATCAGGATGGCACGGGCTTGCCCGGTCTGTACGGCGTTGGTCGCCGCCTGGATACCAAAGGTGGCCGAAGAGCAGGCCACGTTCATGTCGTAGCCCCAGCCCTGAATACCCAGGGCCGCCTGAACTTCGATAGCCACGGCGGGATAGGCACGCTGCAGGTTCGAGCAGGCAACGATGACACCGTCGATATCCGCGGCGCTGCGTCCGGCACGCTGCAGGGCTTCGCGGGCTGCAGCCACGGCCATTTCGGCCAGAATGCCCAACTCGTCATTGCTCCGCTCGGGAATGCGCGGGGTCATACGCTGCGGATCGAGGATGCCGGCCTTATCGATAACGAAACGACTCTTGATGCCGGACGCCTTCTCGATGAAGGCCACGCTGGACTCACTCAGCGCCTCGACTTCACCGCGCTCGATGGCGGCGGCATGTTCAGCATTGAACTGCTGAACATAGGTATTGAAGGCCAGCACCAGTTCCTCGTTGGAGATGCTGTTGGCGGGAGTAAACAGGCCGGTGCCACTGATCACGACGTTGTGCACAGTCTTTCCTCTTTGTTCTTCGGTCGCACGCAGCGGCCATCATGCAAGGGCTGGCGGTACAGGCCCGCAGCAGCTGAAACAGCAGGAAACACATTATGCCCTGCGAAAGAACAGAGTGTGCCACAGGCGCACCGATGGCGGGCAGTAGACATAACGCGCAGTTCACCGCATTGCTGTCTTGATGCGCGCCGCAGCGCGCAAGACACAGTTTCAGGTACGAAAACGACCGACATTGCCCAGCAGCGTATCCGCCAACGTCCCCAGGCTGGCTGCCGTCTGGTGATTACTGGCCACCGCCAGGCCGTTCTCTTCGGCCATGCGCGCGATCATCTCCACCTGCTGGGCAATTTCCGTGGATGCACTGCTCTGCTCACGCAGCGCATGAGAAATCTCCGCCACCGTGGCCTGCACCTGTTCGGCCGCCTGGCGAATGCGCGCCATGGCTTCGCCCGCTTTCTCGGCACGCGCCACCCCGGCGTTGACCCGCTCGACACCCCGCTCCATACCCTCCACGGCACCTGCCGTACCCTGCTGGATGCTCTTGACCATCTCGGAGATTTCCCGCGTGGAGTTGGCCGTGCGCGCCGCCAGGTTACGCACCTCATCGGCGACCACGGCAAAACCGCGCCCCTGCTCACCCGCCCGCGCCGCCTCGATGGCCGCATTGAGCGCCAGCAGGTTGGTCTGCGCGGCAATGTCACCAATCACCCCGACGATGGCGGAAATCTGCCCGGAGCGCTCACCAAGTTCCTCGACAGTACGCGCCGACTCGGCAACCGATACGGCAATTTCACTGATCTCCTGCACCACCGATGCGACAATCGCCCCCCCATCGCGCGACAGCTCGCCAGAGCGGGCCGCCAGCTCATCCGCCGCACCGGCACCGCGGGCGATATGCTCGATGCCCACGGTCATCTGCTCCACCGCCGCCGCCATGCTGGAAGCCGCGTCGCTCTGTTTCTGTGATGCCACATGAATCTGCCCGGAAGCCGTCACCAGGTCACGCGCGGCATCGGCTACTTCGCCGGCATTGCCCTTGATGCCTGCAATCAGGCCACGCATGGCCTCAGCCATGGCATTGAAGCCCGCTGCGACAAAGCGCAATTCATCGCGCGCCGCCAGCTGGATATGACTACTCAGCTCACCACGCGCCAGGCGCTCGCTGCCCTCGCGCAGGCAGCGAATGCTGTTCATCACCGACAGGTAGGCACCCATCGACAGGTAGCCGATCACCGCCAGTACCAGCACGGCCAGTAACAGGTTGAAGTACAGCACCTGCTGGGCCTCGGCCATGCGCTGTTCGAGCAACTGGTCGAGGGTCGGCAAGAGTACCTGGTTCATCTGTTGATAACCGATCGTGATCCCCTCGGTGGTCAGCTCGAAAAACTGCGCAGCACTGGTCGACTGAAAGTCCTCATGCAGCAGCATGCCCTGGACGACCTGCTCAACCCGCTGGATTATCTGATGGAGCGCTGCCACCGCCTGTTCAAGCGATAAACGCAGCTCCGGGCGTTGCTCGGCCACCTTGGCCAGGCCAGCCTCCACATCCAGCATGGCACTGCGGATTTCCTCGTTGAGTACGCTCAAGGCAATGCGCTGGGCACTATCGGCATGCCCCTGGGCCAGCGCACCGGAGCCCTGGGCACGCAAGCGGCCAAAGCGTTCGAGCAAAAATGGCAGACGATTGATTGCCGCCGTCATCAGGTAGAAGCTCGCTTCGTCCGGATCGAAACTCAGGCCATAGGCATCGGCCAGCTGAATCTGCAAGCGCAGCAACTGCGCCACCAGCTCAGTGTGCGCGTGGAAATTGGCGGCGCGCTCCAGTTGTAGCCCCTGCGCTTGCAACACCTGCCAATCCCGCTCGATCTGCTGCCAGGCGGGCAGCTGGCGCTTGTCCTCGGCCAGGCTGGCACGCAGGCTGGCCAGCGCACGCGACACCTCTTCGGCGCGCTGCGCACGCGTATCCCGCATGTCTGCATTGCCGCCCAGCACCATCGAGGACAGGCCGCGATGCTGCTGGGTCAACTCAACCACCTTGGCCAGCGGGCGGGTCAGCGCGGTCGCCACCAGTTCGTTGCGCGAACGCTCAATGGTTTCCTGCAACTCACTGGCCAGGGCCCACATCAGGCTGGCGAAGGCCAGCAGTACCAGAGCACCGATCAGGCCAAACTTGCTGGGATAGTTGAGCCGGTTCATCAACGCGGTGGCGGGTACAAAGAGGGTTTTCATGACGGACATCCCGAGGCGGATCAGGTGGGCAAGGCCCGCCGTAGCACACCGGCCAGCCTTCATACCTGACAGAATCACTCGGACAGTTCGCCACGTCCCTGATTGCAGTCAAGATAACGACTAACCAGTCAGTCAGGAATCTGGCAGGCCGTGCAGGGCACGTTCACGGGCTTGATAGCCTGGCGACTCGCGCACCCTGCGCACGCTGTCCCAGATGCGCTCGGCCAATTCGCCATCACGGTCGCAGAGCGGCGCACTGAGCATCAGGAAGTAAGGTTTGACCTGCAGCGGCAGCGGCGCCTTGCGGATGCTCGCCGCTAACTGGGCATCCCCCTGCAGAATGAAATCGGCACGGACACTCTGTAACGCCACTGCCGAGACACGCCGGCTGGCCAGCATGCGCAACAGGGCCTGGGGGTCGCGACTACTTTCGTCCACGCGTGCACCCAACTGATGCAGGAAAGGCACGATGGAGAAGCCACTGAGCGACCCCACCGGGCCATTCACCTGCAAACGCTGGCCATCCCAGTGGGGAACCTGCTCGACACGGTGGTAGAGCGCATAATCGCCGGTATGCAGGCGCCGACTGCTATCCACACTGCCTTGGGCATCCAGCGGATAGCGCCCCAGCAAGGCACGCTCGGCCTGGTAGCTGGCCGCAAAGGCACCGTCGTAACGCCCCTGCTGCAGGCCCGCTAGGCAACGCCGCCAAGGCACGGCAATAAACTCGATAGGCCGTTGCAGATGCTCGCCTACCTCGCGCAGCAATTCGATATTCAACCCCTCGCCTCCCCGCATTACCCAGGGGTAGGAGTCACTGTCTTCATAGCAAAAGCGCAGCGCTGCGCTGTCCTCGGCCTGTGCGGTAGCCAGCAGCAGGCTGCAGCAGATCAACAACACTCGGGACACGACAGGCTCCTTGCGGGGGAACAGGCAAAACTGCAGTGAGTATAGGCAAGGTAAAGGTACATTCAGCTTCGCTTCAGTTTGCCGGCGCATGCTAACCAGGCTTTTAATAAGCAAGCTACTTATTAGCCTGATAAATACCAAGGAGCTCATCCATGCGCTCGATTAGCGTGATCGCCAGTCTGGTACTGGCCGCCTGGCTGTACAGCCTGGGCATGGGGCCTGGCGCTGCCTGGCTGGATGTCTGGTGGTGGCGTCGCGAAGCCATTCTGTTCAGCGGCGTGCTGTCGTTTACCCTGATGGCCTGGCTGATGCTGCTAGCCATGCGCCCGGCCTGGCTGGAGCAACGCATGGGCGGCCTGGATCGGCTGTATCGCATGCATCGCCTGGCCGGCTACTGGGCCATCGGCCTGGGCTTTGCGCACTATCTACTGGAGCTGGCCGGCCCACTACTGGACATGCTGGTTCCCCACCCAGGCAAGGGCCCCAAGGTCGAACGACTCTTCGAAGCCTGGCGCGACTCGGCCAAGGACCTGGGCGAATGGTCGATCTGGCTGCTCGGCCTGCTGTTGGTGCTAACCCTCTGGCAGCGCTTCCCCTACCACCTGTGGCGTTACGCACATCGCCTGCTGGCACCGCTGTTCCTGCTGTTCGCCTTCCATGGCGTGGTACTGGCACCGGATAACTACTGGCGCCAGCCGCTGGGCCTGCTGATCGCCGCCAGTGCACTGCTCGGCAGTATCTGCGCGCTGTATTCGCTGACTCGACGCATCGGCCAGTCACGACGCCATACCGGGCAGATCGTCGCCATGCGCGCCCTGGCTGATGATGTGCTGGAGATCACCTGCCAGTTGCAAGGCCACTGGCGGCACCAGCCCGGACAGTTCGCTTTCATTGACTTCGGTGGCGCCGAGGGCGCACACCCCTTCACCCTCAGTGCTGCTGATACGGGAAATGCCTGTGTGCGCGTTGCCATCAAGGCCCTGGGTGACCACACCCGACACCTGCAGCACACCCTGCAGGTAGGCCAGGCCGTGCAGGTCGAGGGCCCCTACGGTGCCTTCACGCTGCCATCGGCACAGTTGCCCAACCAGCACTGGATTGCCGCCGGGATTGGCGTAACTCCCTTCCTGGCCTGGCTGGAAGCGCTTCAGGGGCAGCCCGAACGTGCGCCCCAGGCCACACTGCATTACTGCGTACGCAACCCAGCGGAAGACCTGTTCGGTCAGCGTCTGGTGCAGCTGTGCAGCGGCTTGCCAAGCATCCGCCTGCAGGTCCATTACAGTGACCTCCAGGGACCGCTAGATGGCTCTACCCTGCTCAGCGAGCACCCGCAAGGCTGGCCACACCTGTGGTTCTGCGGCCCGCAAGGGCTGGCCGAACACCTGCGGCGCGGCCTTCGTCAGGCCGGCATGCCGCTGGCACAGTTTCACCAGGAAGCCTTTCGCATGCGCTGAGGGTTAGCCGAGCGCGGCATGCTTCTCCTGCAACATGGCATCCATATGCTGGATCATCGCGTAGCTCTGCTCCTCGGCTTCACGCATTGCATCGATGATGCGTTGCTTGATCGCCGGCTGGTGGATCCAGTCGGCATCACGCAATGCCACGGCGGCCTGTACCGCACGGTGTACCTGGACATGCGGTGCTTCAAGGGCACGGAAGCCGCGGGTATGGCTGCAACTGGCCTGCCCTTCGCCCTGGTAGTACCACTGACCAAGGCGACAGTGCTGGTGATCCATGGCCACCGCCTCCAGCGCACCGGTGAACTGCGCCGAGCTGTCCAGAGCGATATAGCCATTCTGCTTGTAGATGATGTGGTCGACCTTGACCAGGGTGTTGAGCGCCTGGTCCTTGGCCATGCTCACTGCCGCCATGGTTTGCCGCGAACCACTGGCAAAGGTATCGAACTGATCGCGGAAGCCCACCGCCATGCGACTGACTTCCTGCGCCAAGCTGTTGGAATCGGCGGCTTGCACCACCATGTCGCTGACGCGCCGGCTGAAATTGCCAATGGTGCTGGTGACCTCCACCGCCGCATCCTTGGTACGCCGCGACAGAGCCTTGACCTCATCGGCAACGACCGCGAAGCCCCGTCCCTGGTCGCCGGCACGCGCCGCCTCGATGGCTGCGTTGAGTGCCAGCAGGTTGGTCTGGTCAGCGATCTCGGTAATGATCGACAACGACGCCTGCACCTGCTGGCTGTCGTTGCCCAGCTGGTTGACCACCTCCGCAACCTGATTGATGGTGCGTGAGATATTGTCCAGCGCCTCCACCATTTGCTGCACGCCCTGCTGACTGTGCAGAGCCGCGCTGCCATTGTCATTGGCAATCTGCTCGACCTGGCCCATACGCTCGCCAATGTGCAGCAAATCCTCCTGGGCATCTCGCAGGTTACGAATCAGGTTCTGCACATTGAGTGAGTGCAACGCCGAATGCAGCTGGTTGTCGGCGACCAGCCGCGAGTTCTTGCTCATCTCGCCGATCGAGTAGTTGATGTTTTCCAGCGACACACGCAACTGACCGGGCATGCCGTCAGTCAGCGCCTGGCGCTGGAAGTTGCCTCGCGCCACGTGACTGAAACAGGAGTCGACCTCCTTGAAGTAAGACTCGACCTTGTCGAGGAAGTCGTTGACCTCCCAGGCCACCTTACCCACCTCGCCCAGGTGCTGGGTATTGGTCACGCGCAAATGAAAGGCGCCCGCATTGGCCTGACTCATCGTGTCGTAGACCGTCTGCAGGGTGCGCAGCACACGCCCCCCGGCACGCAGCATGACTACAACCGGCAACAGGGTCAGCACGGGTTGCAGCAACCACCACAGGCTGCCTTCGGCAAACAGGATTGCCCACAAGGGGCCCGCCAGGGAAATAGCCACCAGGCTGCCGGCCAGCAGCTTGATGCGCGTGCAGAGGAACGGTGAACCCGCGCTGACGCCGTAGGTTTGCGGTGACGAGAAACTCATGAGCGCACCTCCTGGGTGAGCGCCAGGACAAACCCGGTGTAGTCCGTGCCTTGTTGCTGCAACAACTCCTGCAGGTAGGCTTGTGAGCGGGCAATCGCTTCACGCGGGCCAGCCTCGCGCTCCAGCTCCAGCATGCGCCGATAGATGGGTTCGAGGACCGCCAGCGCACTGGCCTTGGGCTTGCGACGCACCGAATAGTAGCCACGCAACTGGCCAGCGCTGTCCAGGTCCGGGGTGATATTGGCCAGCACCCAGTAGAAACTGCCGTCCTTGCACAGATTCTTCACATAACCGAAGAACTCCTGGCCGCCCTGCAGGGTGCTCCACAGCAATTGGAAAACCCCACGCGGCATATCCGGATGGCGCACGATATTGTGCTGTACGCCCAGCAGCTCAGGCTCGGCAAAGCCGGAGATCTTCATGAAGGTGCGATTGGCGTAGGTAATGCGTCCCTTGGTATCGGTTTTGCTGACGATGAACTCATCATCGCCAAGACGAATTTCGTTGCGTGTAGGAGTGATCTTCAGCTTCATGCCAGTAGTCCGCAGGTGGAGACGTTGCATCCTGAACATCGCCAGGCGATAGACGCACTATCGGCCAGCCTGCTGGCCACTTGAATGGCTAGGGGGGCCTGACACAGGCTGCACAGCGGCATAGTGCCAGCAGCCCCCTGGTGAAAACTTGAGCCAAAGCAAGCAAAACGCCGCCTTGGCCAGAGCGGGCTTATTGCTCGAGGCGTTTCTGCAAGCGCGCCTGCAATGCCTTGAGTTGCTCGGCATCGGCCTGCTGGCTGGCATGGATACCCAGCGAGTCGCCGGCAAAGCGCGGAATGATGTGCAGGTGCAGGTGGAAGACCGTCTGCCCGGCCGGGGCACCGTTGAACTGTGCGATCTGCACGCCGTCGGGCTGCAGCTCCTCCACCAGCAGTTTGCTCAGGCGCTGCACCACGGCCATCAGCTGAGCCAAGGTAGCGCCATCGACCTCCAGCAGGTTGCGTGCCGCGACCTGTTTGGGAATCACCAGGGTATGCCCGTAGGATTGCGGGAACAGGTCGAGGAAGGCCAGTACCTGCTCATCCTCGTAGATCTTGTAACAGGGCAGTTCGCCACGGATGATCTTGGCAAAGACATTCTGTGGGTCGTATTGGCCATGCAGGCTCATGGTGCTCTCCCTCGGCACAGGTTGTGAGAGGTGCACCATACCGGCTCGCCAGCCCGCCGAACAGCCAGCTCACGCCCCAGCCAGGAGATCCCATGAATCCGCTCGACGCGTTCCCCGTCACCTGCAAATGGCCACCGAGCCAACCACAGTACCTGCAGCTGTATTCGCTACCCACCCCCAACGGGGTCAAGGTATCGATCATGCTGGAAGAAATCGCCCTGCCTTACGAAGCGCACCGGGTCAGCTTCGAGGACAACGCTCAGTTCAGCAGCGAGTTCCTGTCACTCAACCCCAACAACAAGATTCCAGCCATCCTCGACCCCAACGGGCCTGAGGGACAACCACTGGCACTCTTCGAGTCCGGCGCAATCCTGCTCTACCTGGCCGAGAAAAGCGGACAACTGCTGCCCGCCCAGGCCAGACAACGCTACGAATGCATCCAGTGGCTGATGTGGCAAGTCGGCGGCGTCGGGCCAATGTTTGGCCAGTTGGGTTTCTTCCATAAGTTTGCCGGCAGCCAATATCCCGACAAACGTCCGCGCGACCGCTACGTTGCCGAGGTGGTGCGCCTGCTCGGCGTACTGGAGCAACGCCTGCAGCAACGCCAATGGCTGATGGGCGACACCTACAGCATTGCCGATATTGCCGTACTGCCCTGGGTGAATACCCTGCTGGGCTTTTATGGCGCTGGCGAACTGGTCGACTTCACCCGCTTCGCCAACGTACGCCGCGTACTCGACGCTTTTCTCGCGCGCCCGGCGGTACAGCGCGGCCTGCAGGTGCCCGGCTGAGCGTGCCGCACTCGCGCAACCTTTAGGCGGGCGCTAAAGTGCCCGCCCGGACATGAGAAACGCACGATGAGCAATGATCCACTGCACGGCCTGCCCCTGAAGACCATCCTGCAAGCACTGGTCGAGCGACATGGCTGGGAGCGCCTCGGCCAGCTGATCGCCATTCGCTGCTTCCAGCATGAACCCAGCCTGGCTTCCAGCCTGAAATTCCTGCGTAAAACCCCCTGGGCGCGGGAGAAGGTCGAAGCCTTGTATATCAGGGACATCGCCCAGCGCTAGGCCTGCTCTTCCCAACCCGGCAAACTGAACTCATCACGTAAAAGCTGCAGCTCTTCCTGATGCAACTCGGCCAACTGCTGCAACAGAGCATCCCCTGCAGGCAACAAGTGAATTTCCACCTGACGTCGGTCTTCCCGACCGGGCCGGCGCTCCACCCAACCCAATCCAACGCATCGGTCGACCAGAGCTACAACACTGTGATGCTTGGACTGCAGTTGCTCGGCCAATTCTGCAATGCTTGCGTAATCCTTCTCCGAAGCGCCACGCACCTGCAACAGCAACTGGTATTGCAAAGCCGTAGCACCCAGCTCCTGACACAACTCCTCACTTCGCCGCAGAAAGCAGCGCAAGCGGTAGCGAAAATGCGCCAGACGCCGGTAATCACCTTTCTGAAGCAAACGCGGCGAAATATTTGACATAAATTCATTCCTGTGACTTATTTATATCAAGGCACGATATAAATGCCTAGCAGATTGCTGGACAACCTGCGCTCTCTTTCCTCTTTCTACGAGGTGTGCCATGAACGTCCTATCTCTCCTCCGCATGCCATTTTCCACCAGTGCGGTCTGGCCTGAACTGGAGGCCAGCAGCTCAACTGTACGTAGCATTTTCTGGGCGCTGGTCGTCCCACTGAGCTTATTGCCACCAGCAATGATCCTGCTAGTCGGCCAGCACCATAGCAATCTCTGGCCTGCGCTGGAGAAGCAGTCCTGGGAATTGACTGCACTGCTGTTCTTTCTCTGCGAACTGGCTTCGGTATTCCTCATGGGTTGGCTGATCCGCCAGGTAGCAGCAACCTGGGGACATCGCCTGAACTACCCCGACACCCTCCTGCTGGCAGCCATTGCGCCCATTCCGTTATGGCTTTCCTCGCTGGGACTGCTGGTTGATAGCCTGCCGTTCAACTCCCTGCTTTCGCTGTTGGCGCTCACCATCAGCTGCATGCTGATCTATCGCGGCATTCAGGCACTGTGCCATGTCTCGGAAGATATCAAGGCCGGGGCCATTACTCAGATTGTCTTTGGTGCAGGCCTGATCCTCTGGGCACTGCTCCTCCTGCTTCTGATCAGCTGAAGACCTTCTTAGCCTGAAGCCTTTTTCCAATCAGGGGGCTTCAGGCGCTAGCCAACTCACCCCTCGATCTGACTCCACTGCTTGGCCAGGCGTTTGTCCGACACGGCCATCCTGGTGCCCAGCTGCTGGGCGAACAGCGACACGCGGTATTCCTCGAGCATCCAGCGATACAGGGCCAGCTGCGGGTCGCGCTTGCCTTCCTGGGCATGCTTGGCGGCGCGCGCCTGGTACTGCTCCCAGGCGACGGCCAGCTCGCCGGTCCACACGCGGTCGCGCTGCACCTGCCCCCCCACCTTGTCCAGGCGCTGCTCGACGGCCTTGAGGTAGCGCGGGATTTCCTTCAGCCACTCACCTGGGGTCTCGCGAACGAAGCCGGGGTAGACCAAGTTGGCCAGCTGCTGCTTGATGTCGTTGAGGGCCATGGCCTGGGCCAGATCGATCTTGCCCTTGAAGCGCTTCTGCAGGCCGTGGGCCAGCTTGAGGATGTCCAGAGTAAGCCTGGCGATCCGCTCGGCGTGGGCCGTCCAGTCGCCACGCTTGCGCTCGGCCAGCTGCGCCAGAGCGGCACCGTCGCGCGGTAATGTCGCCTCGCCGTCGAGGATGCAGGCATCGAGACTGGCCAGCAGGATGTCCTCGACCAGCGCCTCGGGGCGGCCCATTTCGCGGTACAGCAGGCCCAGCTCGGTGAGCCCCGGCAGCTTGCCGCGCAGGTACTTGGCCGGCTCGGCCAGCTGTTGCAAGAGCAGGCGCTGCAAGGCTCGGCGGTGCTGGTAGTCGGCCTCGGCCTGGGTCGGGAAGCGCCCTTCCTTGACCACACCGCCCTCTTCCACCAGCGCCGGGAACACCGTCATGGACAGGCCGGCGATCTTCTGCTGGGTCTTCTCGGCGACCTGGGCAAAGGCCTTGGCCTCGACCGGCTTCTGTTCCTGCTTCTGCTGCGGCATGGCCAGTGCGGCCTGGCTGGCCTCGGCGAAACGTGCGCAAAGCTCGGCCAGATCGCGACCTTCGCCAAGGAACTTGCCGCGCGCATCGACCACCTCGATGTTCATCTTCAGATGATTTTCCAGCTGCGCTGCCGCCTCGACCCACGCCTCTTCGGGCACGCGGGCACCAGTCATGCGGGTCAGTTCGCGACCCAGCGACTCGGCCAGGCTGCCCTGGCCGAAGACCATCTTGGAGAGTGCCGCGCCGACGAAGTCCGGCACCGGCACGAAGTTCTTACGCAGCGCCTTGGGCAGGCCGCGCACCAAGGCGATGGCCTTGGCCTCGAGCAGACCTGGCACCAGCCAGTCGAGTCGTTCGGCCGGCAGCTGCGGCAACAGCGGTGCCGGTACGCGCAAGGTCACCCCGTCGCGCGGGTGGTTGGGCTCGAAGTGGTAGGCGAGCGGCAGTTGCAGCTCGCCGAGCTGGAGGATGTCCGGATACTGCGCGGCGGTGACTTCCTTGGCATCGCGCGCCAGCACGTCCTCCTCGCACATGATCAGCAGTTGCGGGTTCTTCGCCTCTTCGCTCTTGTACCAGTGCTCGAAGGTCGCGGCCTGGTGGATTTCCGCCGGGATGCGCGCCTCGTAGTAGCCGTACAGGGTTTCCTCGTCGGCGAGGATATCGCGGCGGCGCGCCTTGGCCTCCAGCTCGTCGAGGCGCTCGAGCAGCTCGCGATTGGCCGCCAGGCACTTCGCCCGACTGTTGATCTCGCCGCGCACCAGGCCCTCGCGGATAAACAGCTCGCGCGAGGCGGCCGGATCGACCGGGCCAAAATGCACCGGGCGGCGGCCGACCACGATCAGTCCGTACAGAGTGACCTGCTCGTAGGCCACCACCTGGCCCCGGCGCTTCTCCCAGTGCGGCTCGAAGTGGTTCTTCTTGATCAGGTGGCCGGCCAGCGGCTCGATCCAGTCCGGCTCGATCTTCGCCACCATGCGGGCGAACAGCTTGGTGGTTTCCACCAGCTCGGCGGTCATCACCCAGGCCGGCTTCTTGCGCCCGATCACCGACGAGGGGTGAATCCAGAAGCGCCGCTGGCGCGCGCCGAGGTAGTCGCCATCTTCACTCTTCTGGCCGATCTGGCTAAGCAGGCCGGACAGAATCGCCTTATGCACGGCGGCGTAGCTCTTGGCGCGCTGCGCCGCCTCGCTGGCCTCGGCCTGCTCGCGGACGATCACGTTGACCTTGCTGTCGGTAGTCGGCTTGACCTTCGCCTCGCTCTGGGCCGGGCGCTCGCGCTTGCCTTCCGCTTTGCTCGCCGACAGCTGCAGCTCGCGGGCGATCAGCACCAGCTGGCGATGGGCGTCGCGCCATTCGCGCAGGCGCAGGTAATTCAGGAAGTTCTTCTTGCACCAGTTGCGCAGCGGGTTGCTGCCCAGTTCCTGGCGCTTTTCCTCGAAGCCGCGCCACAGGTTGATCAGCGCAGCGAAGTCGGAATCCACATCCTTCCACTGCGCATGCGCCTGGTCGGCCGCCTGCTGGCGGTCCATCGGCCGCTCGCGCGGGTCCTGCACGGACAGCGCCGAAGCGACGATGAGGATCTCCTCCAGGCTACCGAGCTTGGCCGCCTCCAGCACCATGCGCCCCAGGCGCGGATCGATGGGCAGACGCGCCAGTTGGCGCCCCAACGGCGTGAGCTGGCCCTCGCGATTGACCGCCGAGAGCTCCTGCAGCAGGTTGAAGCCGTCGCTGATGGCCTTGCCATCTGGCGGCTCGATAAAGGGGAAGTCTTCGATGCTGCCCAGGCGCAGGTGCAGCATCTGCAGAATCACCGCGGCCAGGTTGGTACGCAGGATTTCCGGATCGGTGAATTCGGGGCGGGCGAGGAAGTCCTCCTCGCTGTACAGGCGGATGCAGATGCCCGGTTCGACCCGGCCGCAACGGCCCTTGCGCTGGTTGGCGCTGGCCTGGGAAATTGCCTCGATGGGCAGGCGCTGGACCTTGGCGCGGTAGCTGTAGCGGCTGATGCGCGCGGTGCCGGAGTCGATCACATAGCGGATGCCCGGCACGGTCAGCGAGGTTTCCGCGACGTTGGTGGCCAGTACGATCTTGCGCGCGCCCATCGGCGCGAAGATCTTCTGCTGCTCGGCCGGGGTCAGCCGCGCGTACAGCGGCAGCACCTCGGTCAGGCGTAGGTTGGCCTTGCGCAGCACCTCGGCGGCCTCGCGAATCTCGCGCTCGCCGGGGAGGAACACCAACACGTCGCCAGGACGCTTGCCCTCGGCGCGCTCATGGGCGGCAATCTCGTCCAGCGCGGCGAGGATGCCCTGGTCGACGGTCAGATCGTCGAGAAGACGCTCGCCCTCCTCGTCCACCTCGGCGGCCAGCGGGCGATACCAGGTCTCCACCGGGTAGGTGCGGCCGGACACCTCGATGATCGGCGCATCGTTGAAGTGCTTGCTGAAGCGCTGCAGATCGATGGTCGCCGAGGTGATGATCAGCTTGAGGTCCGGACGGCGCGGCAGCAGGGTCTTCAGGTAGCCGAGCAGGAAGTCGATGTTGAGGCTGCGCTCATGCGCCTCATCGACAATGATCGTGTCGTACTTCTCCAGGTAGCGATCGTGCTGAGTCTCAGCCAGCAGGATGCCGTCGGTCATCAGCTTGACCAGGCTGGCGTCGCCGGAATGGTCCTCGAAGCGCACCTGGTAGCCGACCAGCTCGCCCAGCGGGCTGCCGATCTCCTCGGCCACGCGGGTGGCCACGCTGCGCGCGGCCAGACGGCGCGGCTGGGTGTGGCCGATCAGGCCATGCACGCCACGCCCCAGCTCCAGGCAGATCTTCGGCAGCTGGGTGGTCTTGCCCGAGCCGGTCTCGCCGGCGATCACCAGCACCTGGTGCTCCTGCAGCGCCTTCTTGATCTCATCGCGCTTGGCGGCGATCGGCAGGGCGTCGTCGTAGCGGATCGCCGGAATGCTCTGCCGACGCGCCTCGACCTTGGCCACCGAGGCCTGAAAACGCTCCAGCCACTGCGCCAGCCGGGCCTCATCGAGCGGCCCCTTGCGCAGCTCATGCAGCTGGCGGCGCAAACGATGCCGATCCGCCAGCAAGGCCTGGCCAAGGTTGTGCTGCAGGGTCTCGAAGTCGGGCGTAGCGTGGGTCATGGCGTGGATCGGCTGAACAAAGGGTGGCGATTGTCGCAGATTTTACCCGCTGTCCGAGCCTGCCCTGTGTTGCAATAGCACCTGCCCATTTCGCAAAAGGACCTGCACCGTGTTGCGCCAACTGTTTGCCTGCGACTTTTATGTACAAATCATGCCCGACGCTTTTCAGCTGACACTGCTGGAGCCGCCCTATCCACAGCTGCAGGTACAAGCCAACCCGGGCTTCACCAGCTCGCGCCTGCTGGTCGGCCAGTTCAGCCAGGCCAGCCGCTGCCTGCGTGAATCGCTGGGTCAGTTGCCCGGCAAGGGCTGGGTAAAGCGCAGCCCACGGCTACTGCTGCATCCCATGGCCCTGTGCGAGGGCGGGCTGAGCGAGGTGGAAGAACGCCTGCTGCGCGAGCTGGGCTTGTCAGCCGGTGCCCATCAGGTGCGCCTGCATCTGGGCAACCCGCTCAGCGCAGAGCAGGCCCAGGCCTTGCTACGGCAGGCTGCCTGACCCCGACATTCAGGGCTGGATGCGCCCATCCACCAGGACCACCTGCCGCGCGCAGCGCGCTGCCAGGCGCGGGTCATGGGTGACCAGCAGGATGGCACAGTCAAACTGCTGGTTGATTCGCTCGAAAAGACTGAACACTCCCTCTGCGCTACGGCTGTCCAGATTGCCGGTCGGCTCGTCGGCCAGCAGCAGCGGCGGTCGGGTGACCAGGGCACGGGCGATGGCTACCCGTTGCTGCTGACCGCCCGACAGCTGCCCCGCCGGCTTGTCGGCAAACGCACCAAGACCGACTTCCCCCAGCAGCTCGTGCGCCAGCTGGCGCTGCTCGGCGCTGGGCCGGCCGCTACGGATCATCAAGGGCATCAACACGTTGTCCAGCACACTGAAGGCACTGATCAGGTGGTGGAACTGGAACACGAAACCCAGGGCCTGGTTACGCAGTCGCGTGCGCTGTGCGTCATCCAGCCGCGAGGTGGCCTGGCCCAGCAGGTACAGCTCACCACTGCTCGGCTGATCGAGCAGGCCGATCTGGTTCAGCAAGGTACTCTTGCCAGAGCCGGACGGGCCGATCAGCGCGCACAACTCACCACCCCGCAGGGTGAGCTCGATGTCTTGCAGCACCCTGCTCTCCTGAGGCGTGCCTGGGTTGTAGACCTTGCCCAGCCCTTGCAGGCGCAGTATTTCACGCGATTCAGACATAGCGGATGGCCACCGCCGGATCGAGGAGCGCGGCGCGGCGCGCCGGCCAGGCCGCTGCCAGCACCCCACTGAGACTGGCCACCAACATGGCCAGGGGAATCAGATCAGGAGCCACACTGATTTCAAAAAGCCGCTTGCCAAACAGATTGAACAGCTGGATCAATCCCCAGCCGGCCAGGCCGCCCACTGCAGAACCACACAGGCCGAACAGGCCACCCTGGATCAGGAAAACCCGCAGGATTTGCCCACGCGGGCTACCCATGGCCCGCAGGATGCCAATCTCACGCGTGCGCTGAACGACGCTGACCGCCAGCACGCTGGCAATGCCGAAGGCCACCGAAATACCAACGAACAAGCGAATCATCTGCGTGGTCATGCTCTGCGAACTCAGCGCATTGAGCAGCTGTCCATTGGTCTCCATCCAGCTCTGCACCTTCAGCCCGGTCAGCCGTTGCAGGCGCTGGGCCACCTGCTCGGCCGCGAAGATGTCATCCACCGTGGTTTCCAGCACGGTCACGCCACCCGGCAAGTCGAGCAGGGTTTGCGCCTGTTTGAGTTCCAGGTAGACATAACGGGTGTCCAGCTCGCGGACGCCCAGCTCGAAGATGCCGACAATATCCACTACCGCGTCACGCCCGCCCCCCGCGTCCAGGCGCAGCTTGTCGCCGATGCCCAGCCCCAGTTCCTCGGCGAGCTGTTGACCAATCAGCGCCTGGTCGGCGGCCAGGCGCAGCGTGCCGGCACGCATGTGCCGCTGCAACGGGATGATCCGCAGGTAGCGCGCCAGGTCCACGCCAAGCAGGGCTACCGAGGTACGTGCCACGCCACGCCGGGCCAGCGCCGGACCACTGACTACCGGCGAGACCGCCCGTACCTGAGGATGCTGGTCGAGCAGTGCCAGCAGCGCTTGCCAGTTGCTGATCGAGCGCAAGCGCTGTGCGCGTGGGCTTTCCCGCAGCAACAACTGGCTGCCATCGGCCAGCGGAGCCAGGCGGTTGAACTCGTCCGGCGGCAGGATGCGGATATGCGCCTGACTACCCAGGGTGCGCTCCACCACGTTGGCCTGCAGGCCAGTAATCAGCGCGGTGATAAAGACGATCACCGCCGAGCCGACAGCAATCCCCAGGATGATCAGCAGGCTTTGCTGGCGGTTTTCGAGGAGAAAGCGCAAGGCAATCAGCCATTCCGTCCAGTGTGTGCGCCAGGTTTGCGACATGCGCTACTCCTGCTCCGCCGCCAACCCAGGCAATAGACGCACGCGTACCTGCTGCCCCACTTGCGCTGGCTCTGCCAGCAGCAGATCGCCTTCCGCAAGGCCGTCGAGCACTTCGCTGTGACTGTCGCCCTGCAGCCCCAGACGCACGCTCAGTGCTTCCACGCGACCATCACGCACCCGCTGCACCTGCGCCTGGCGCCCTTGGCGCTGCAACAGCGCGTCATTGGCCAGCACCAGAGCCTGCTCGCGGCGGGCGGTTTCGATATTCACCGAGACGGTCATGCCGTAACGCAGGAAGTCGGCCGCTTCAAGCAACTCCAGATGCACATCGAGGGTCCCGCGACTGCTGTCGACATTCGGTGCAATGAAACTGAACCGCGCGGCCAGCCACTGTTCGGGGTAGGCATCAGCCGCCACCTGGGCGGGCTGACCCAGCGCCAGAGCGGCAATATTCTTTTCATCCAGCGGCAGGATGATCTCGCGGCTGTCGGCGCGGGCAATCTGCAGCAGGGTACGCCCCGGCTGCACCAGGTCGCCCGGTTCCACGGCACGGTTCTGCACCGTGCCCGCTACCTGGGCATGGATGCGCGTCTTGGCCAGATTGGCCCGCGCCGCCTGCAGGCGTTGTTCCAGCACCTGTTGCTCACTACCGCCCGGCGCCAGGGCCGCGGCAGCCAGCTCGGCGCGTTCCAGCGCCACACGCAGGCTGCGCTCGATACGACGGGCCTGCTCCAACTGCTCCAGTGACAGCAACTGGCGCTGTCGCAAGGCCTCGCGCCGCTGGTACTCGCGCAAGGCCTGGGCATGGTTGTGGCGTGCCTCGCGCAAGGCCGCCTCAGCTTGCGGGCGCAACGAATCAGTCAGCTGACGCAACGCTGCCTCGGCTTCCGCCAGGCGTGCGCGCTGCTCGTCATCCTGCAGGCGCAGCAGCAACTGGCCGGCCTGCACCGAGTCGCCTTCACGTACATAGCGTTCGGCCACCACCCCGGTGATCTCGCTGCCGACCTGAGCCACCGACTGATTACCCACTTCGCCGCTGGCCACCACGCGCTGGACCAACGGGCGCAGCTCCAGGCGGTACGCCGCCACTTCCGGGCCACGCGCAACCTGCCACAACCACCAGGCCAGCACAGTGCAGAGAATCAGTAGCCAGACAATCAGTGAACGCGCAGCGGGCACGGGACTCTCCACGGGCAAGGCTCAGGCATCGATGCCCGGCAGCTTACCGCAAGCGACGCCTGGCCTGCACTTGCGAGGCTGGGGCGAATCAGCGAGGATGCGCGGCGCGCGGCCCTGCACGCCGCGCCCAACTGTTGCGGTGGCGGTTCTCCAGCCTGCCCTGCGCTGTTTTGATCTGTGGAAGAGCCCGTGAACAAAGACCAACTGCGCGCTGAACTGGAGCGTCAGGCGCAACGTTACAAGGATGTCTATGGCGGCGAAGTGACCCTCTACGCCGCCCAGCCGGAACCCGAACGCAAACCCTGGCGCAAGCGCCCCTCGGTACAGGACCAGGCGTTTGCCAGCGAACTGGAAAAGATCGCCAGGGACTTGCAAGCACCCGCCGAGCCCTGACTCAACGCTTGCCGAGCAGCGACCCCAGCAAGCCACGTACCAGCTGCCGCCCCAGTTGGTTGGCCGCCTGACGCACCGCACTCTTGAGCACCTGCCCGGCAACCTCACCCAATGCCTCCAGGGCCGGAGAGCCGGCACCCGGCACGGGCTGGCCGGTCGCCTGCGCGGGGGTCGCCTGCAGGGCGCGTTCGCGCAGCATTTCGTAGGCCGAGTGGCGATCAAGCGCCTGGTCATAACGCCCGCGCAACGCCGAATTCGTGATCAGCGCGCGACGCTCCTCGGCCAGCAACGGGCCGATGCGCGACTGCGGCGGGGCAATCCACACATGCTCGACGCGCCCGGGAATGCCGCTGCTCTCCAGGCTGCTGACCAACGCCTCGCCAATGCCCAGCTCACTGAGACGGCTGCGCGTATCGAACGCCGGGTTGCTGCGAAAACCATCAGCCACCGCCTTGAGGCTGCGTTGCTCGGCCGTCGTGAAGGCACGCAGGCCATGTACGATGCGCAATCCCAACTGGGCCAGTACCGGATCGGGCAGGTCGCTGGGGCTCTGCGTGACGAAATACACCCCGACACCCTTGGAACGGACCAGCCGCACCACCTGCTCCAGGCGCTCCTGCAAGGCTTTCGGGGTGTCATGGAAAAGCAGGTGTGCTTCATCGAAGAACAGCGCCAGTAAAGGCCGCTCGGCATCGCCCCGCTCGGGCAGTTGCTCGAACAGCTCAGCCAGCAACCAGCACAGGAAGATCGCGTACAGCTTGGGTGATTCGTGGATCAGCCGGCTGGCATCCAGCAGATGAATCATCCCGCGGCCATCAGCGGCCGGCTGCAACAGATCGGCCAATTGCAGCGCCGGCTCACCGAATAGCGCTTCGCAGCCCTGCTGCTCCAGCGTCGCCAGCCGCCGCTGCAAGGCCTGTGCCGAGGCCTTGGTGAACAGCGCGGCATCCTCGCCAAGCACCGTGGGCTGCTCGCCAAGATGCTGAAGCAAGGCCTTGAGGTCTTTCAGATCCAGCAACAGCAAGCCCTCGCGATCCGCCACGCGAAATACCGCATAGAGCGCGGCCTGCTGGCTGTCGCTGAGCTGCAGCAGGCTGCCCAGCAGCAGCGGGCCCATTTCGCTGAGGGTAGTACGTAGCGGATGGCCGGTCTGCCCGTGCACATCCCAGAGGGTCAGCGGGTAAGCCTGGCTGCGGTAGTTGAGGAAACTCATCTGGGCAATGCGCTCGGCAATCTTGCCCTGCGGGGTAGCGGCTGCTCCCAGGCCACACAAATCGCCTTTGATATCGGCAGCAAACACACTGACCCCGGCATCACTGAAGCCTTCGATCAAGCGCTGCAGGGTCACGGTCTTGCCGGTGCCGGTGGCTCCGGCGATCAACCCATGACGATTGCCCAGGCGCAGGCTCTGGCCTTGCGGCTGGCCATCGGCACGCGCGCCCAGCAGCAACTCGGTGATTTTTTCCATCTTGTCTTCCTGTGGGTTCAAGCTTTACTCAACAGTAACCGATAACCCGGCTGGAGCCACCTCACCTGGACATAGAAGCCATGCTCAAGAATCTGAAATTTCACCACAAGATCTTGCTCGCCGCCTCGCTGGTAGTGATCGGCGCCTTCAGCCTGTTCACCCTGTACAACGACTACCTGCAGCGCAACAGCATCAACCGCAACCTCGACGGTTACCTCAACGAGATGGGCCAGGTCACCGCCAGTAACATCGAAAGCTGGCTGTCCGGGCGCATCCTGCTGGTCGAGGCCCTGGCACAAAACCTGGGCCGGGACCGTAGCCAGCAGGCCCTGGAGTCGCTGCTGGAACAGCCGGTGTATGGCAAGACCTTCATGTTCAGCTACCTGGGCGCCGATGACGGCAGCTTCACCATGCGACCTGACGATGAAATGCCTGCCGACTATGACCCGCGCACCCGCCCCTGGTACAAGGACGCCATCAGCGCGGGAGGCAGCACGCTCACCGAGCCCTATATCGATGCGTCGACCAACCAGCTGATCATCACCATTGCCAGCCCGGTTCGCGAAGCGGGCCGCCCGGTCGGCGTGGCTGCCGGCGATCTGAGCCTGGACACCCTGGTCAAGACCATCAACGCCCTGGATTTCGGCGGCATGGGTTATGCCTTTCTGGTCAGCAGCAACGGACAAATTCTCGTCCATCCGGACAAGTCGCTGGTGATGAAGAACCTGCGTGATCTGTTCCCACAGAACACCCCGGCGATCAGCAGCCAGCTCAGCGAAGTCAGCCTCAATGGCCAGCCACGCCTGCTGACCTTTGCCGCCATCAGTGGTTTGCCCTCGGTGCAATGGCATATCGGCCTGTCCATCGACAAGAACAAGGCCTATGCCTCGCTCCGCGAATTCCGCGCCACCGCATTGGTCGCTACGCTGGTCGCCGTGGTGCTGATCATCTTCCTGCTCGGCCTGCTGATTCGCGTACTGATGCGTCCGCTCAATCAACTGGGACGCGCCATGCAGGACATCGCCCAGGGCGAAGGCGACCTGACCAAGCGCATCCACAATGACAGCAACGACGAGTTCGGTATGCTGGCCAGCGCCTTCAATCGCTTCGTCGAACGTATCCACGCCTCGATCCGCGAAGTGTCCTCGGCCACCCTGCAGGTCAACGAAGTGGCCAAGCTGGTGGTGAATGCCTCCAACTCGTCCATGCACAACTCCGATGAGCAGGCGCAGCGCACCAACAGTGTCGCCGCGGCGATCAACGAGCTGGGCGCGGCCGCCCAGGAAATCGCCCGCAACGCCGCCGACGCCTCACACCAGGCCTCCACCGCACGCCACCTGGCCGAGGACGGCCGCAATGTGGTCGAACGCACCATCAGTGCCATGAACGAGCTGTCCAGCAAGATTCGCAGTTCTACCCAGAACATCGAGGCGCTGAACAGCCGCACGGTGAACATCGGGCAGATCCTCGAAGTGATCAAGGGCATCTCCGAGCAGACCAACCTGCTGGCCCTCAACGCCGCCATCGAAGCGGCTCGCGCGGGCGAAGCCGGGCGAGGCTTTGCCGTGGTCGCCGACGAGGTTCGCAACCTGGCCCACCGCACCCAGGAGTCGGCCCAGGAAATCCAGAAAATGATCGAGGAGCTGCAAGTGGGTGCCCGCGAAGCGGTCGGCACCATGAGTGAAAGCCAGCACTACAGCGAAGAGAGCGTAAAAATTGCCAACCAGGCCGGCTCCAGCCTGGGCAGCGTAACCGAGCGCATCGGTGAGATCGATGGCATGAACCAGTCGGTAGCCAGTAAGCGTTCATTCCAAGACATCCTGCCATCCCGCTGACTTCCGCCCTAGAGTGA
>VFQM010001046.1_pt1 | contig 26140 bp, 25 predicted proteins | sample 3512391 | NCBI WGS metagenome assembly VFQM01 (sample SAMN10412369, study PRJNA504923) | tailings metagenome | isolation source: Replicate 1 from Balatoc abandoned mine | place: Philippines | reverse complement strand
TGTCCATCGCGCCCTGCCCGACGCCGACCATTTCGGCGGCGGCGCCGGTGCGCGTGGCGGCGAGTAAAGCGTCGAGGATCTCCCCGCCCGCATCGACCTCGCCGATCACCGCATCGGCATCGACCTCGACGCCGTCGAGCGTGACATGGCTCGCGAGGCTGGAATCGACCAGCCTGCGCGGATCGGCGGTGACGCCCTTGGCATCCTTCGGAACCGCGAACAGCGTTATCCCGCCATCGGTTTTCGCCGCGACGATGCTCATGTCGGCGACATGGCCGTGGAGCACGAAGCTTTTCTTGCCGTCGAGACGGAAGCCGTTTCCGCTGCGCGTGGCAGAGGTCGCGATGCGCTCGGGGCGGTGCTTGGCGCCCTCGTCGATCGCTAGCGCGATGATCGCCTGGCCACCCGCGATCGCGGGAAGCCAGCGCTCGGCCTGCGTGCCGCCAGCCCTGGCGAGCGCGGCGACCGCGCCGACGCTGGTCGACAGGAAGGGCGACGGGGTCAGGTTGCGGCCGATTTCCTCGAGCACGATGCCCGCTTCCATATGCCCCATGCCGAGGCCCCCATACGCCTCGGGAACGAGCATGCCGGGCAGCCCCATTTCGGTGAACTGCGCCCACAGGTCGCGCGAGAAGCCGGTGGCGTCGGCGCTGTCGCGAAGCCCCCGCAGATGTGAGACGGGCGCCTGTTCGGCCACAAAGGGGGCGACGCTGTCCTTGAGCATCGCCTGGTCGTCATTGTGATAAAGCGGCATGGGTCAGGCTCCGGGCAGGTCGAGGATACGCTTGGCGATGACGTTGAGCATGACTTCGCTCGTCCCGCCTTCGATCGAATTGGCCTTGGTGCGCAGCCAGCCGCGCGGCCGCGCCCCGCCCTTGGTCTCTTCGCTGTCCCATTCGAGCGCTTCGCTGCCGCCGCCCGACATGACCAGTTCGTGGCGGCGCTTGTTGAGCTCGGTGCCGACATATTTCATCATGTTCGACGAGGCGGGATGCGCGCGGCCGGTCTTCCACATGTCCATGAATCGCTCGCCCATCGCACGGTAGGCGAAGACATCGACGTCGAACGCCGCCATTTCGGCGCGCAGGATCGGGTCGTCGAGTTCGCCATGGTCGTTCTTGCCGAGCGATTTCGCGAAAAGCGCGCCGATGCTGACCATGTCGCCGCCCGCGCCGCCGCCCGAGATCATCTCGCGTTCGTGGCCGAGCAGATATTTGGCGACGTCCCAGCCGCGGTTGATCTCGCCGACGAACTGCGTCTTCGGCACCTCGACATCGTCGAAGAAGGTTTCGCAGAAGGGCGAGTTGCCCGAGATCAGCAGGATCGGCTTGGTGGTGACGCCCTTGCTCGCCATGTCGAAGAGCATGAAGGTGATGCCCTGGTACTTGTTCGCCTTGTCGGTGCGGACGAGGCAGAAGATCCAGTCGGCCTTGTCGGCATAGCTGGTCCAGATCTTCGATCCGTTGACGACCCAGTGATCGCCCTTGTCCTCGCCGAAGGTCTGGAGCGAGACAAGGTCGCTGCCCGAGCCGGGTTCCGAATAGCCCTGGCACCAGCGGATTTCGCCGCGCGCGATCGGGTTCAGATAATGGACCTTCTGCTCCTCGGTGCCGAATTGCAGCAGCGCGGGGCCGAGCATCCAGATGCCGAAGCTGTCGAGCGGCGAGCGCGCGTTGATGCGCTTCATTTCCTGCTTGAGGATCTTGGTCTGCTCGGGGGTCAGCCCGGCGCCGCCATAGGCCTTCGGCCAGTCGGGAACGGTATAGCCCTTGGCGACGCAGGCCTCGAGCCACGCCTTCTGGGCGTCGTTCTTGAACACCCAATTGCGACCGCCCCAGCAGACGTCGCCCTCTTCCCGGATCGGTTCGCGCATTTCGGCGGGGCAGTTTGCCGCCAGCCATTCCCGCACCTCGGTGCGGAAAGCGTCCAGTTCGCTCATCCTTTTGGCTCCTCTTCTGGTGCCAAATCTACGTCCGCTTCGCTGCTTTACGCAAGCGTCAACTTGGGCGGCGCGACCTGCCGTTACGGCGCCGTAGCGTCCGATTGCCGCCCGTTGACGCGCTTTTCCACGCGCCTAAGCTTGGGTGGCAAAACAAAACGGGAGCAGGATATGCGATTCGCAGGCAAGGTCGCCGTGGTCACCGGCGCGGCATCGGGCATCGGCAAGGCGGCGGTGCTGAAACTCGCCGGCGAGGGCGCGCATGTCTTTGCCGCCGACATCGACGAAGCCGGCGGGCGGGCGCTCGCCGAACAGTCGAACGGCAAGATCGACTTCGTCCGTTGCGACGTCACCGTCCCCGCCGACATCGAGGCGCTGATGAATGCCGCCGCGGCGAAAGCCGGCGGGATCGACATCGTGTTCAACAATGCCGCCGCGGGCGGCGACCGCGCCCCGATCGACGAGATTTCGCCCGAGGGCTGGGACCGCACGATGGACCTGGTGCTGAAATCGGTCGCGATGGGCATCCGCTATGCCGCGCCGCACATGAAGGGCCGCAAAGGCGCCAGCATCGTCAACACCGCGAGCGTCGCGGCATTGGGCGCGGGCTATTCGCCGATCGCCTATGCGGTGGCAAAGGCCGGGGTGCTGCACCTGTCGAAGGTCGCCGCGACCGACCTCGCGCAATATGGCATCCGCGTGAACGCGATCTGTCCGGGCTTCATCAACACCAATATCTTCACCGCCTCGCTCGACGTTCCCGGCGAGATGAAGGAACAGGCGAATGCGATCATCGCGGGCATGAGCGCGCAGGCGCAGCCCGTCGCGCGCGGCGGCCAGCCCGAGGACATCGCCAACGCCGTCGCCTATCTCGCGAGCGAGGAATCAAGCTTCATGACCGGCACGCACCTGCTGGTCGACGGCGGGCTGACGATCGGCCAGCGCCACGCGTGGGACAAGGAGAGCCCGGGCATGTTCGACGCGCTGGTCGCGATGGAGGAGGCGGCCAAGGCGGGAGCGCCCGCGTGACCGCGGCTGCGGCAAGCGCGCTGCCCCCGTCCGACAAGCTGCCGCTGCGGATCAAGCTGGGCAATGGTTTCGGCAGCATCGCTTATGGCGTCAAGGACAATGGCTTCGCGACGCTGTTGATGCTGCTCTACAATCAGGTGCTCGGGCTCGACGCGCGCATCGTCGGCTTCATCCTGCTGATCGCGCTGTTTATGGATGCGATCATCGATCCGATGGTCGGTTACTGGAGCGACAAGACGCACAGCCGCTGGGGCAAGAGGCATCCGTGGATGTACGGATCGACCCTGCCGATGGCCTTTGCGTGGATCATGCTGTGGCATCCGCCGTCGATGGATCAGCAATGGCTTTATGGCTATCTGCTGCTGTTCGCCTTTCTGATGCGCGCGGCGGTATCCTGTTACGAAATTCCGGCGCTGTCGGTCGTTCCCGCGCTGTCGAGCGATTATGACGAACGGACCTCGCTGACGCGCTGGCGCTTTGTCTTCGGATGGGCGGGCGGGCTCGTGATGCTGACACTGGCCTTCGGCTTCTTCCTCGTGCCCAGCGAAAAATATCCGGTCGGGCAGCTCAACCTCGACGGTTACCAGCTTTACGGCTGGACCGGCGCGGTGCTGATGATCCTCGCGACCAGCGTGTCGGCGTGGACGACGCACCGGCGGCTGGCGCACCCTGACGCCGCACCGCCGACGCACCTGCCGCTCGGCCAGACGCTGCGCAAGATCAAGACGATCCTGTCAAACAAGGCGTTCCTCGTCCTGCTCGGCAGCTCGCTCTTTGCCTTCGTCAACCAGGGGCTGACCTTCTCGATCACCGCCTATCTGCTGACCTATTATTGGCAGATGCCGCAGGCGGGATTCATTGCCTATTCCGCGACGCTGTTCGTCGGGGTGGTTGGCGCCTTCCTGGTCGTCGGGCTGCTCCAGAAACGGATGGAAAAACGCACCGGCGCGGTGGCGGCGGGGATATTGGCGCTGTGCTTTGGCGTGTCGCCCTATCTGCTGCGTTTCGCCGGCCTGTTTCCCGACAATGATACATCGGCGCTGATCCCGACGCTGTTCGCGCTGATCACCATCTCGAACGCCTTTTCGGTCGCGTCGATGATGCTCGCGCAGTCGATGGCGTCGGACATCGTCGAGGCGTCGCAGGAAGAGACCGGCGAGCGATCCGAAGGCATTTTCTTCTCGGCCTATTTCTTCGTCCAGAAATGCGCGACCGGGGTCGGACTGTTCCTGACGGGGCAGATCATCGGCGCGGCGAACTTCCCCGCGCAAGCGAAACCCGGCGAGGTCGCGCAGCCGATCCTCGACAATCTCGCGGTCTATTTCCTCTGCGTCCTCGTCCTTTTCGCGCTCGTCAGCATCTGGTTCATCTCGCGCTTCCCGATCTCGCGCGCAGACCATGAGGCGCGCGTCGCGGCAATGGCGGCTGCCGCAGCGGAGGCGGCGCGACCGCATCCGTAAAGGAAAAATGCGCGCGGCGGCAAACGGGTGTAATTTTCGGGCCGCAGGGCTTGGCAAGCATGGGCGAATCGGTCCATGGGCTTACGTAAACGTAAAGGGAAGGATGACGCATGGACTTCGACCTCACCGACCGGCAGGTCTATTGGCGCGACCGTGTACGCGACTTCATCGACCGCAAGGTTCGCCCCGCCGTTCCGACCTATGAGAAACAGGACAAGGCCGGCGATCGCTGGAAGGTGATCCAGATCGTCGAGGACCTGAAGGCCGAGGCGAAAGAGGCCGGCATCTGGAACCTGTTCATGCCCCCCAAGTCGGCGGCGCATCACCATGTCGACGAGACGATCGAGTTCGAAGGCCCCGGGCTGACCAACCTCGAATATGCGCTGTGCGCCGAGGAAATGGGTCGCGTCGGCTTTGCCAGCGAAGTCTTTAACTGCTCGGCGCCCGACACCGGCAACATGGAGGTGTTTCACCGTTACGGCACGCGCGCGCAGAAGGAAAAATATCTGCTGCCGCTGATGAACGGCGAGATCCGCTCGGCCTTCCTGATGACCGAACCGAAAGTCGCCTCGTCCGACGCGACCAATATCGAGACGCGGATCGAACGCGACGGCGATGATTATGTCATCAACGGCACCAAATGGTGGTCTTCGGGCGCGGGCGACCCGCGCTGCAGCATCGCGATCGTGATGGGCAAGACCGATTTCGCCGCGAAGCGTCACGCGCAGCAGTCGATGGTGCTGATGCCGCTCGACGCGCCGGGGGTGACGATCCTGCGCCACCTGCCCGTCTTCGGCTATGACGACGCGCCGCACGGCCATATGGAAATCGAGCTGAAGGACGTGCGCGTCAACGCCGAGGAAGCGATGCTGCTCGGCGAGGGCCGCGGCTTCGAAATCGCGCAGGGTCGCCTCGGGCCGGGCCGCATCCACCATTGCATGCGCACGATCGGCGTCGCCGAGGAAGCGATCGCCAAGATGGCGAAGCGGCTCCAGTCGCGCGTCGCCTTCGGCAAGAAGGTCGCCGAATACAGCATCTGGGAACATCGCCTGGCACGCGCGCGCATCGACATCGAAATGACGCGCCTGCTCTGCCTCAAGGCGGCGGACATGATGGACAAGGTCGGCAACAAGTCGGCCGCTGCCGAGATCGCGATGATCAAGGTGCAGGCGCCGAACATGGCGCTGAAGATCATCGACGATGCGATCCAGGCGCATGGCGGCGGCGGCGTTTCGGAGGATTTCGGACTCGCCAAGGCCTATGCGCACCAGCGCACGCTGCGCCTCGCCGACGGTCCCGACGAGGTCCACGAACGCGCGATCGCGCGCATCGAATTCGCCAAGCACAGCGAAGCCGCCGACCCCGGCTTCTCGTCGGGCGACGTTGGCGTTTCGCGCTGAAAATACCCTCTCCCTCCCGCACGCGGGAGGGGCGTTTACGGAGACAGGCATGACCAAAGCCGCCATATTGATCGAACCCGGCAAGCCGCTGTCGATCGAAACCGTCCAGATCGCCGATTGCGGCCCGCACGAGGTGCGCATCCGCACCGCCGCCTGCGGCCTGTGCCATTCGGACCTGCACTTCATCGACGGCGCCTATCCGCATCCCCTTCCGGCCATTCCCGGCCATGAGGCCGCGGGCATCGTCGAGGCGGTCGGCAGCGAAGTGCGTATGGTCAAGGTCGGCGATGCGGTCGTGACCTGTCTGTCGGCCTTCTGCGGCCACTGCGAATTCTGTGTCAGCGGCCGCATGTCGCTGTGCATGGGCGGCGACACCCGCCGCGCGCCCGGCCAGCCGCCGCGCATCACGCGCCCCGACGGCAGCATCGTCAACCAGATGCTCAACCTTTCAGCCTTTGCCGAGACGATGCTGGTCCATGAACATGCCTGCGTGCGGATCGACCCCGACATGCCGCTCGACCGCGCCGCGGTGATCGGCTGCGCGGTGACCACTGGCGCGGGCACGATCTTCAACGCGTGCAAGGTCACCCCGGGCGAAACGGTTGCGGTCGTCGGCTGCGGCGGCGTGGGCCTTGCGACGATCAACGCCGCGAAGATCGCCGGCGCGGGACGCATCATCGCCGCCGACCCGGTGCCCGAGAAACGCGAACTCGCGAAGAAGCTCGGCGCGACCGATGTCGTCGATGCGCTGTCCGACGATGCCGCGAAGCAGATCCTCGAAATCTCGAAGGGCGGCGTCGATCATGCGATCGAGGCGGTCGGGCGCCCCGCCTCGGCGAGCCTCGCGGTCGCCTCGCTGCGCCGCGGCGGCACCGCGACGATCCTCGGCATGATGCCGCTGAGCGAAAAGGTCGGCCTGTCGGCGATGGACCTGCTGTCTGGCAAGAAACTGCAGGGCGCGATCATGGGCGGCAATCGTTTCCCCGTCGATATCCCGCGCCTCGTCGATTTCTACCTGCGCGGACTGCTCGACCTCGACAGCATCGTCGCCGAAACGATCCCGCTCGCGCAGATCAACGAAGGATTCGACAAGATGAAGAAGGGCGATGCCGCGCGGTCGGTCATCGTGTTCGACCAATGACCGCAGCGATGGACGCGCAGAAGCTGTTTTCGGGCACCGTCGCGCCAGAAGGCGCCGACCTGCTCGACGAAGCGAAGCTCACCGCCTGGATGGAGGCGAATGTCGAGGGCTTTGAGGGACCGCTGACGCAGGGCAAGTTCGCCGGCGGCCAGTCGAACCCGACCTACAAGATTTCGGCGCCGTCAGGCAATTATGTGCTCCGCCGCAAGCCCTTTGGCCCGCTGCTCCCCTCGGCGCATGCGGTCGACCGCGAATATAAGGTGCAGGCGGGCCTGTATAAGACCGGCTTTCCCGTCGCGCGCCAATATGGCCTGTGCACCGACGACGATGTCGTCGGCAGCTGGTTCTATGTCATGGGCATGGTCGACGGCCAGACGATCTGGGACGGCGCGATGCCGGGATCGACGCCCGAGAACCGCCGCGCCACCTATAATGCGATGATCGATACGCTCGCCGCGCTGCACAGCATCGATGTCGAGGCCGCTGGCCTGTCCGACTTCGGTAAGCCCGGCAATTATTTCGGCCGCCAGGTCGACCGCTGGACCAAGCAATATCGCCTCTCCGAAACCGAGACGATGGACGAGATGGAGCAGCTGATTAGCTGGTTGCCCGCGACGCTGCCCGAGCAGAGCCGCACCAGCGTCGTCCATGGCGATTACCGCATCGACAATATGATCTTTGCCAAGGACCGGCCCGAGGTTCTCGCGGTGCTCGACTGGGAGCTGTCGACGCTCGGCGATCCGCTCGCCGATTTCACCTATGTCGCGATGGCGTGGGTGACCGAAAATGGCGGGCGCTCGGGGGTCGAGGATCTCGATCGCAAGGCGCTGGGCATCCCCGAGCTCGACGAGATGGTCGAGCGCTATTGCGAAGCCACCGGCCGCACCGGCGTGCCCGACATGAACTGGTATTTCGCGTACAACTTCTTCCGCCTCGCCGGCATCATCCAGGGGATCAAGAAGCGCGTGATCGACGGCACCGCATCGTCGCAGCATGCCCGGGACATGTCTGAACGCGTCCGCCCGCTCGCCGAAAAGGCGTGGGACTTTGCAAAGAAGGCCGGCGCATGAACCTGTTCGACATGAAGGGCCAGGTCGCGCTGATCACCGGATCGTCGCGCGGCATCGGCAAGGCGATCGCCGAAGCCATGGCCTTTCACGGCGCCAAGGTGGTGATTTCGAGCCGCAAGCAGGACGCGTGCGACGCGGTCGCCGCCGAACTCAACGCGGCCTATGGCGACGGCACCGCGATCGCGATCGCCGCCAACATCTCGTCGAAAGAGGGTCTGCAGAACCTCGTCGACGAGACGGTGGCGGCCTTTGGCCCGGTCACCGCGCTCGTCTGCAACGCCGCGTCGAACCCCTATTATGGGCCGTCGGAGGGCATCAGCGACGACCAGTTCCGCAAGATCATGGAAAACAACATCCTGTCGAACCATTGGCTGGCGCATATGTGTGCGCCCGCGATGCTCGCGGCGGGCACAGGGTCGATCACGATCATCAGCTCGATCGGCGGCCTCAAGGGCTCGTCGATCCTCGGCGCCTATGCGATTTCCAAGGCCGCCGACATGCAGATGGCACGCAACCTCGCCGATGAATTCGGCCCCAAGGGCGTGCGCGTCAACTGCATCGCGCCGGGGCTGATCAAGACCGATTTCGCCCGCGCGCTGTGGGAAAATCCCGACAACCTGGAAGTCTCGACGCGGCGTTCGTCGCTGCGCCGGATCGGCGAGCCCGAGGAAATCGCGGGGGCCGCGGTGTTCCTCGCCAGCCGTGCCGGCGGCTTCACCACCGGCCAGACGATCGTCATCGACGGCGGCAACACTTCGAGCGGAGGATAAGATGGGTGCATTGGACGGCAAGGTCGCGATCATCACCGGCGCCGGGTCGGGCATCGGCCGCGCGAGCGCGCTGCGCTTCGCCGCCGAGGGCGCGAAGCTGATTCTCGGCGACAAGACCGACGCGGTGCACGACACCGCCAAGGCAGTGATCGACGCGGGCGGCACCGCGATCGCGCTGACTATCGACGCGGGGGTCGAGGCCGATGTCGCGAAGCTCGTCAGGGCAGCGCAGGAAACCTATGGCGCCCTCGACATCGCCTTCGCCAATGCCGGGATCATCGGCGACATGGGCGGCATTTTCGATTTCGACCCCGACGCCTGGGCCGAGACGCTGCGCGTCAACCTGATCGGCCCCGCCTTGATGGTAAAGCACGCCGGCAAGGCGATGGTCGACCAAGGCCGCGGCGGCGCGATCGTGCTGACCGCGAGCGTCGCAGGGATCAATTCGGGTGCCGGCCCGGGCGCCTATTCGGCGTCGAAGGCGGGCGTCATCAACCTCGCCAAAACCGCGGCGCAGCAGCTGACCACCAGCGGTGTGCGCGTCAACGCGATCTGCCCCGGGTTGACCGAAACCGGGATGACCAAGCCGACCTTCGACTATGCCAAGGCGAAGGAGGTCACCCACAAGCTGGGCCAGCTGAACCCGCTGAAGCGCGCCGCGCAGCCCGAGGAGCTCGCCAATGTCGCGCTGTTCCTCGCGAGCGACCAGGCGAGCTATGTCAACGGACAGGCGATCGCGGTCGACGGCGGGCTCACCAGCTCGCACCCGGTGACGCGCCAGCTCCTGGGCCAGACCTCGCACTGAGGAGAGACGACATGCAGTATCGGCAGCTTGGCGACAGCGGCATCGAGGTTTCGGCGATCTGCCTCGGCAGCTGGCTGACCTATGGGGTCGGGGTTGACGACAGCGCGGGGCGCGCCTGCGTCGATGCGGCCTTCGATGTCGGGATCAACTTCATCGACACGTCGAACATCTATGGCCGCGGCGCGGCGGAGAGCTTCCTCGGCGACGTGTTGAAGGACCGGCCGCGCGATTCTTACATACTCGCGACCAAGCTGTTCTTTCCGATGACCGAGAGCGACAAGGGGCTGTCGGCCGCGCAGGTCGCCAAGCAGATCGACGCGAGCCTGACGCGGCTCAAGACCGATTATATCGACCTCTACCAATGCCATCGCTATGATCCCGACACCCCGCTCGAGGAGACGATGGAGGCGCTGAGTGAAGCGGTGCGCAGCGGCAAGGCGCGGGCGATCGGCTTTTCCGAATGGTCGCCCGAACAGATCGAGGCGGCGGTCGCGCTCGCCCCGCCCAACGTCAAATTCGTGTCGAGCCAGCCGCAATACTCGCTGATCTATCGCCGCGCCGAGACGAAGGTGATCCCGATCAGCATCGCAAACGGCATCGGCCAGATCGTCTGGTCGCCGCTCGCGATGGGCGTGCTCAGCGGAAAATATGCGCCGGGCGCGACCCCGCCTGCGGGCACGCGCGCCGCCGGCGACGATGCCGCCTTCATGAAGCTCTATATGACCGACCCGGTGCTCGAAGCGGTGCAGCGCCTGCAGCCGATTGCCGACAAGGCGGGCTGTTCAATGGCGCAGCTCGCGATCGCCTGGGTGCTCGCGCAGCCGGGGATCACCAGCGCGATTGTCGGCGCGAGCCGCCCCGAACAGTTGCGCGAGACCGCGAAGGCCGCCGATCTGGCGATCGACCCGGCCTTGCTCGCCGAGGCCGCCGCCATCCTCGAAGGAGTTCGTGTTTCGTGAGTGGGTCCAAGACACCGGGTTTCGACGCCGCGCGGCTCGACCGCATCCCCGCTTTCCTGAAGGCCAAATATGTCGATGCTGGCCGCCTGCCGCACGCCGCGACCTTGGTGTCGCGCGGCGGCGAGATCGCGCATCTCTCGCTCGTCGGCGAGGGCCGTCCGGGCGAAGCGCTGAAGGAAGATGCGATCTTCCGCATCGCGAGCATGACCAAGCCGATCACCAGCATCGCCTTCATGATGTTGGTCGAGGAGGGCAAGGTCGCGCTGTCCGATCCGCTCACGAAGTTCTGCCCCGAGTTCAAGGACACCGGCGTCTTCGTCGCGGGCGGCGGTAACGTCCCTTTCCTGACCCGGCCGCCGACGCAGCCGATTCGCATGGTCGACCTGCTGCGCCACACTGCGGGGCTGACCTATGGCTTCCAGGAGCGCACCCCGGTCGACGCCGCGTACCGCAAGGCGCGGATCGACGATTTCGACGCCGATTACACGATGGACAGCTTCATCGCGGGGCTCGCGAAAATCCCGCTGCAGTTCGACCCCGGCGCGCACTGGAATTATTCGATGGCGACCGACGTGCTCGGCGCGCTGGTCGAGCGTATCGAGGGCAAACCGTTCGCGCAGGTGCTGCAGGAGCGAATCTTCGGCCCGCTCGGCATGGTCGATACCGGCTTCAAGGTGCCCGCCGAGCAGCAGCACCGGCTGACCGACTGTTACATGTTCGACCCGCAGGCAAAGATGAAGCCGTTCGACAGCGGCGACAAGAGCCGCTGGGCGAAGGATCGCAGCTTCCATTCGGGCGGCGGCGGGCTCGTCTCGACGCTCGCCGACTATCATCGCTTCTGCCTGATGCTGCTCGGCGGCGGGCAATTGGATGGCACCCGCATCATCAGCCGCAAGACGCTCGCGCTGATGACCGCGAACCACCTCGTCGGCGGCGGCGACCTCGTCCAGCATAGCGTCGGTATCTTCTCGGAAGCCGAAAATGCCGGGGTCGGCTTCGGCCTCGGCTTTGCCGTGACCGAACAGCCGGCGCAGACGCTGACCCCCGGGTCGGCGGGCGATTATTATTGGGGCGGCATGTTCTCGACCGGTTTCTTCGTCGATCCGGTCGAGCAGATCTGCATGGTGTTCATGACCCAGCTCATGCCCTCTTCCACCTATCCCGTGCGGCGCGAGGTCAAGACGCTTGTCCACGCCGCGCTCAACGATTGAACCAAGGAGCCATTCGATGTCCGAAGAAACCCCGAACAGCGTCACGCTGGAGAAGGACGGCAATGTCGCCGTCGTCATCGTCAACAACCCGCCGGTCAACGCGCTGAGCTGGCACGTCCGCGAAGGGCTCGCCAATCACTTCGCCGCCGCGCTCGCCGATGACAGCGTCGAGGCGATCGTGCTGCGCTGCGACGGCAGCACCTTCATCGCCGGTGCCGACATCAGCGAATTCGGCAAGGCGCCGCGCGGCCCCGATTTCAACGCGGTGCTCAACAGCATCGAACAGGCGACCAAGCCGGTCGTCGCCGCGATCCACGGCACCGCGCTCGGCGGCGGGCTCGAGACCGCGCTCGTCTGCCATTACCGCGTCGCGGTTCCGTCGGCGAAGCTCGGCGTGCCCGAGGTCAAGCTCGGCCTGCTGCCCGGTGCCGGCGGCACCCAGCGCCTGCCGCGCGTCGTCGGCGTCGAAGCCGCCGCGACGATGACCTCGCTCGGCGACCCCGTCCCCGCCCCCAAGGCAAAGGACATGGGCCTCGTCGACGCGCTCGCGGGTGAGGACAGCCTTGCCGCCGATGCGATCGCCTTTGCCCGCACCAAGATCGCCGACGGCCCGCGCCCGACGCGCGAACGCGAAGTGTTCGGCGACGTCGCGATCATCGAACAGCTCAAGACCGCCAACGCCAAGCGCTGGCGCGGGTTCGATGCGCCCTATGCCAACCTCGCCTGTGTCGAGGCCGCGACGCGGCTTCCCTTCGACGAGGGCCTCGCCTTCGAACGGCAGGAATTCACCAAGCTGATGTTCGGCAGCCAGTCGGCGGCGCAGCGCCATATCTTCTTCGCCGAGCGTCAGGCCGCAAAGATCGACGGGCTGCCCAAGGACATAGCGCTGCGCGACGTCAAGAAGGTCGGCGTGATCGGCGCCGGCACGATGGGCGGCGGCATCAGCATGAACTTCCTGCAGAAGGGCATCCCGGTCACCATCGTCGAGATGCAGCAGGAAGCGCTCGACCGCGGCACCGGGGTGATCCGCAAGAATTATGAGGCGTCGGCCGCCAAGGGCCGCTTCAAGCCCGAGCAGGTCGAGGCGATGATGGGCATCCTGACCCCGACGCTCAATATCGAGGATCTGGCCGACTGCGACCTGATCATCGAGGCGGTGTATGAGAATATGGACGTGAAGAAGGAAATCTTCGCGAAGCTCGACACGATCGCCAAGCCCGGTGCGATCCTCGCGTCGAACACCTCCTATCTCGACATCGACGAGATCGCGACCGCGACGAGCCGGCCCGGCGACGTCCTCGGCATGCACTTCTTCTCGCCCGCCAACGTCATGAAGCTGCTCGAAGTCGTGCGCGGCGAAAAGACCGCACCCGATGCGCTGGCGACGGCGATGGCGATCGGCAAGAAGATCGGCAAGGTCGCGGTGGTTGCGGGCGTGTGCGACGGCTTCATCGGCAACCGCATGCTCAAGCCGCGCCAGGTCGAGGCGATGAACCTCCTCATGGAAGGCGCGACGCCGCAGCAGATCGACAAGGTCCATGTCGACTTCGGCATGCCGATGGGGCCGTTCCAGATGAGCGACCTCGCGGGCGTCGACATCGGCTGGCATCGCGACCCGACGCGCATCGAAAGCATCCGCGACGCGCTCGCCGCCAAGGGCCGCTGGGGGCAGAAGACCGGCAAGGGCTTCTACGACTATGACGAGAAGCGCAACCCGACCCCGAGCGCCGAAGTCGCCGAGATCATCGAGGACTTCCGCCAGCAGTCGAACAAGGCGAAGCGCGAGATCAGCGACCAGGAAATCATCGAGCGCACGCTGTATCCGATGGTCAACGAAGGCGCGCTGATCCTGACCGAAGGCAAGGCGCAGCGCGCGTCGGACATCGATGTCGTGTGGATCTATGGCTATGGCTGGCCGGTGTACCGCGGCGGCCCGATGTTCTGGGCCGGCCTCGAAGGCACCGACAAGATCGTCGCGGCGCTCGAGAAGCATGGCTTTGCGGTCGCGCCTTTGCTCAAGGAAAAGGCCGAGGCGAAGAGCGGCTTTTAACGCCGCCCGCGCGCAAGAAAGAACAGGCCGCCTGTCCCATCGCGGGGCGGGCGGCCTTTCTTTTGCCAGCGCCACCGATCTGCGGTGACGCCCGCAAGGCGATTCAAGGTTAAAGCCGTGGCAACCGCTGCCGTTAGGGCAGAGCATGAACGCCATGTCCCTGCTCGCCATCCTGCTGCTTACCGGAAGTACGGCCGCGCCGGCGCCGGTCGCGACGCCGCAGGCGAGCGCTGTGGGTATTGCGCGTGCGCGAATCCTTGCGCCCGCCGAGGTGCGGCGGGTCGATGGACGCATCGAGGTGCGTATGGGTGATCGCAAGGCGCCGACACAAGTGCATCGCACCGTACGTCCCGATGGAGGCGAGACGGCCGACTTCTACTAGCGCCACCACGCCAACTTCCGTTCGTGTCGAGCGAAGTCGAGACACGCCGACGCTGCGCCTAGACGCATCTCGACTTCGCTCGATGCAAACGGGGATGGGGTTTCGAGCCTCAGCCCTGCAACGTCTGGATGATCGCCGAAAAGTCGCGGCCGTCCTTGTCGGCCTCGACGAAGGCTTCGTACAGCTCGCGTGCCTTCGATCCCATCGGGACGTCGGCGTCGACGCTCGCCGCGGCTTCCATCGCGAGACGCAGGTCCTTGAGCATCAGCGCGGCGGCGAAACCGCCCGCATAACCGTTATCGGCGGGGGTGATCGGCCCGACACCGGGCAGCGGCGCATAGCTGGTCAGCGACCAGCATTGCCCCGACGACACACTGGCGATGTCGAAGAATTTCTGCGGATCGAGCCCGAGCTTCTGCGCGAGCGCGAGCGTCTCGCAGGTCGCGATCATCGACGCGCCGAGCAGCATGTTGTTGCAGATCTTCGCGCCCTGCCCCGCACCCGCGTCGCCCGCATGGATCACCGCCTTGCCCATCTTCGCCAGGATCGGTTCGGCGCGTGCGAAGCCCTCGTCGGTGCCGCCGACCATGAAGGTCAGCGTGCCGGCGTTCGCCGCCGCTATGCCGCCCGACACCGGCGCGTCGACCGCGACGAGGCCCTTGGCGGTCGCCGCCTCGATGTTAGACCGCGCGGTCGCGACGTCGATCGTCGAGCAGTCGAGCAGCAAGGTGCCCGGCGCGGCGTTGGGAAAGACGTAGCCTTCATAGACCGAAGCGACATGCTTGCCGGCGGGGAGCATCGTCACCACGGCCTCGGCGCCGGTGACGGCTTCGGCCGCCGACGCCGCACGCTGGCAGCCCGCCTCGACAGCCCGCGCGAGCGCTTCTTCGCTAAGGTCGAAGGCGCGGACCTCATGCCCCGCCTTGGCGAGGTTCGCGGCCATACCGCCGCCCATGTTACCGAGTCCGATGAATGCGATTTTCATGTCACCGCCCCTTCCACACGCCTTCGCGCTTCTCGATGAAGGCGGCCATGCCTTCGGCCTTGTCCTCGGTCGCGGCGAGGATCTGGAACAGGCGGCGTTCGTAGATCAGCCCCTGGTCGAGCGTCGTTTCGAACGCGGCGTTGACCATGTCCTTGTTCACCATCGCGGCCATCGGCGGCATCGATGCGATGAGCGCCGCGGTCTTCACCGCTTCGTCGACGAGGCTTTCATGCGGAACGACGCGCGCGACGAGACCCGAGCGTTCGGCTTCGGCGGCGTCCATCATCCGGCCGGTGAGGCACATTTCCATCGCCTTCGCCTTGCCGATCGCGCGCGTCAGCCGCTGCGACCCACCCATGCCCGGCGCGACGCCGAGCTTGATTTCGGGCTGGCCGAATTTCGCCTTGTCCGACGCGATGATGAAGTCGGCCATCATCGCGAGCTCGCAGCCACCGCCCAACGAGAAGCCGTTGACCGCGGCGATCCACGGCTTGCGGACCTTCTTCACGAAGTCGCTCGTCCATTTCGAGAAAAAATCCTCAAGGTAGAAATCGGCCGCCGGCTTGTCGGCCATTTCCTTGATGTCGGCACCCGCGGCGAACGCCTTGTCGCCGGACCCGGTGAGCACGGCGCAGCGCTGGCTGTCATCGGCTTCGAAGGCGGCAAAGGCGGCGATCAGGTCGCCCAGCACGCCCGAGTTGAGCGCATTGAGCGCCTGCGGCCGGTTGAGCGTGACGAGCGTGACGGCGCCGCGCTGTTCGACGAGGAGGGTTTCGTAGGTCATTGTCTATCTCCAAAAATCCTCCCCGCGGGCGGGGAGGTGGCAGACCCGGAGCGAAGCGGAGGGGATGACGGAGGGGGCTGGCGGCCTTGCGCAAGGCCGATGGCCCCCTCCACCGCCTGCGGCGGTCCCCCTCCCCGTTCCGGGGAGGATTAAAGCGGTTTCCATTCTTCTTCGGCGGGGAGCGGTGCGAAGATCGAAGCGATCAGGTCATCGCTCACGCCCTCGGCCGTCGCCGGATTCCATTGCGGCGCATTGTCCTTTTCGACGATCACCGCGCGCACCCCCTCGGCGAAGTCGGGGCGCGTCAGCACGCGGCTGCCGATGCGATACTCCATCGCCATGTTCGCGGCGAAATCGGGCAGGTCCAGGCTGTCGGCGAGCTGGCGCAGCGCGACCTTGCACGTCTGCGGCGACTTCGTCCTGAGCGCGGCCAATTCCTTCGCCGCCCATTCGCCCTTGTCGGCCTCGAGCGCGGCGAGAATGTCCTCGAGCCGGTCCGAGGCGAACAGCCGGTTGATGTCGGCAATATGCGCGAGGATCTTCGCCTCGGGCGGAGTCACCGACAATTCGCCGAGGATGCCGCCGATGCGGTCGGGATGCTCGGCGATGCGCGCCTTGGCCTCGGCGAGCTTTTCCGACGGGAGATAATGGGTCGCTAGGCCGAGCGCCAAACATTCGGCGCCGTCGAGCCGCGCGCCGGTGAGCGCGAGATACGGACCGACGCGCCCTTCAAGGCGCGAGAGATACCAGCCGCCACCGACGTCGGGAAACAGCCCGATCCCCGTTTCGGGCATGGCGAGCCGCGTGTTCTCGGTCGCGACGCGATATGTGGCGGGCAGCGAAATGCCCACCCCGCCGCCCATGGTGATGCCGTCCATGAAGGCGACAACCGGCTTGTCATAGGTGAAGAGCAGGTGGTTGAGCTGATATTCGTCGTGGAAGAAACGGCGGCCAGAGGCACCGTCGTCGGTCAGCGCCGAGTTGCGCAGGAAGGCGATGTCGCCCCCGGCGCAAAAGCCGCGCCCCTCGCTATGGTCGAGCAGCACCGCCTGCACCGCGGCGTCATCACGCCATGCGACAAGCGCCGCAGTCATGGCATGGACCATGTCGAGGTTCAGCGCGTGGATCGCCTTGGGACGGTTGAGCGACAGGCGGCCGGTGGCGCCTTCGGTCGAGATGAGAATATCTTCGGTCATTGGCGCAGCAGGTCCCGTCCGACGATCATTCGCATGACCTGGTTGGTGCCTTCGAGAATCGAATGAACGCGCAGGTCGCGCCAGAACCGCTCGATCGGATAGTCGCGGAGATAACCGTAGCCGCCGAACAATTGCAGCGCGTCGTTGACGATCTTGCTGCCGTTGTCGGTCGCGAGGCGCTTGGCCATCGCCGAGAAGCGCGACTTGTCGGGGGCATTCGCGCTGACCTTCGCTGCCGCGAGATAGAGCAGCGCGCGCGACGCCTCCAGATCGGTTGCCATGTCGGCGAGCATGAATTGGGTATTCTGGAAATCGGCGATCGGCTGGCCGAACTGCTGGCGGTCCTTGCTATAGGCGATCGCCTCGTCGAGGCAGCGCTGCGCGCCGCCCAAGGAACAGGCGCCGATGTTGAGGCGGCCGCCGTCGAGCCCCGCCATGGCGAAGCGAAAGCCGTCGCCTTCGGCGCCGACGAGGTTCTCGACGGGCACGCGGCAATCCTCGAAGATCACCTGCGCGGTCGGCGAGGCGTTCCAGCCGAGCTTTTTCTCGGGCGCGCCGAAGCTCAGGCCCGGGGTGTCCTTTTCGATGACGAGGCAGGAAATCCCCTTCGACTTTTCGTCGCCGGTGCGGACCATACAGACATAGATGTCGTTATAGCCGGCGCCCGAGATGAACTGCTTGGTGCCGTTCAGCACATAATGGTCGCCGTCGCGCTTGGCCGTTGTCTTGAGCGCCGCGGCGTCCGAGCCCGAACCCGGTTCGGTGAGGCAATAGGAGGCGATCTTTTCCATGCTGACGAGGCTCGGCAGAAAACGGGCCTTGACCTCGGCGCCGCCGAAACGGTCGATCATCCAGGTCGCCATATTGTGGATCGAGACATAGGCGCTGGTCGCGGGGCAACCATAGGCCATCGCCTCCATGATCAGCGCAGCTTCCAGGCGGCCGAGCCCGATCCCGCCCGATTCCTCGGCCACGTAGATCGCGCCGAAGCCGAGCTCGCCCGCGGCCTTCCACACCTCGACGGGATAATGGCTTTTCTCGTCCCATTCGGCGGCGAAGGGCGTGATGCGGTCGGCGGTGAACTTGCGCGCCATGTCCTGGATGGCGAGCTGGTCGTCGGTAAGTTGAAACTGGTCGGTCATATTTCCTCTTTGCCCGTAAAATGCCGCTTTGCGGCAGAGTCCTGCCAGATGGCGAGGCCGCCGGCCGTCGCCACCGTGGCGATCCAAAGCCAATAACCCATGTGGTAGGCGGTGATCCAAATTTGGTCGCAGCCCTCGACGGACCAGCGTGACCAGAAAAGCGCGTTGACGACCAGCAGGCACAACACCGCTCCAAAAATCCGGCCACGGCCCGAACCGTCGAGCTTGCCCAAAACCGCAAAGGTGCCAACCAGAAGCAGCAGGGGATTGGCAAACCATGCAAATTGGCCAATCAAAGGTCCCAGCCAGCCCCCCGCCAATACGTCGATTCCGCTATTGCGCACGATACTATCGCACGATTTGATCGTTGCGACAGGTAGCGCCGTGGCCACCCCCCACAAGAGCATAAGGCCGATCCAATAGGGGCGCAGCCGAATGCTATCCAAGAATGGCCTCCGCTTCGATTTCGACCTTCCACTCGGGGCGGATCAGCGCGGGGATGACGAGCATCGTCGACGCGGGGCGGATATCGCCGAACATCGCGCCATGCGCGCGCCCGACGAGGTCGGCGTCGTCGGCATCGGTGATATACATACGCGTGCGCACGACATCGGCGGGCGAGCCGCCGAGCGCTTCGAGCGCCTCGCGGATGATCGTCAGGCAGCGCGCAGCCTGTGCCCCGGCATCGCCGGGGGTCGACGAACCGTCGGGTTCGATCGGCGCGCAGCCGGCGACGTCGATTCGGTTGCCGACGCGCACCGCGCGGCTGTAGCCATAGACCGGCTCGAACGGCGAGGCCGAGCTGTGGTTGCGACGCTCCCCCGCCGCCGCGACCGGATCAGCCACAGCTGACCCGTTCGATCTTCATCGCACCGTCGTAGGAAACGGTGAGCCGGTCGGCGCGAAAATCCATCGTCACCGCCATGCCCGGCGCGACCCAGCGCAGGGTGCGCGCGCCGGTGGCGCGAAGCAGCGCGGCGCCCGTTTCGGCGGTCGCGGTCTGGCCGACGAAGCTCTGGCTGGCGTCGCCGTTGCACGCGGCCTCGGCGGGCGGGGGCAGCGGCGCGGGCTCGGCGCCGCCGTCGGCGGCCGAACAGGCGGCGAGCGGCAGCAGGGCTGCGGCGGCGATCCAGCGAATGTCCATCATCTGTCTCCCTTGTCCAAATCAGGCGGCGCAGCGCGTATAGCGCATCGCATTGGCGGCGGCACCATCGCCATGGTCGCGGCGGACGAGCGTCTTGCCGCCATCGGTGACGCTCAACACCATCAGCCGGTCCCAGTCGAGCCCCTCGCCGCTGAATTTATAGTCGGCGACGAGGCGGGTGGCGCTGCGTTCGCGCACCCGCGCGAGTTCGCCATGCGATTCGTGGAAGCGCAGGTTCGCGGCATCGATCACCAGCGCGGTGAGGTCGGTGCCGGGACGCTTGGGGCAATCGCTCGCGTCGATCGCCCATCGCCCCTGGATCGCGGCAGGAATCGCCTTGTCGCCGCTGCCGATGCCCGGCTCGACGGCGGCGGGCGGTTTGACCGCCGGATCGGGCTTATAGTCCTCGAGCGGCGCCGGTTCGGGGGTCGCGGGCGGCGGCGCCGGGTCGGCGTCGGGCACGGGCGCGACGCTGGCCTTTTGTTCGGGCACGGGCTTGTCGGCGCTATCACCGCAGGCGGTGAGCGTCAGCATGCCGCCAGAGAGCAACAGGGGAAGCAGGGTGCGGGTCATTATCTTTCTCCTTTGCCAGGAGAAATGCGCAGGCGTCGGGACGGGTTTCATTCGCCGCCCCCTTCGCCGAGCACCTGCCGCTCGAATTCGGCGGTCGCGAGCCGGTTGTCGTTGAAGCGGTACCAGCGCGGTGCGGGCAGCCCCTTCTCCCACGCGAGCGCCTCGGCGAGCGTGCCCTGCGCCGACGGCGTGTCGGGCATCAGCGCACCGATCGGGTCGGCATAGGCGGTGTCGGCGCTGACCAGCGTCCAACCCGCGGCGCGCAGCGCGCGGACGAGATCGCCGATATAGAGCGCAGCAAGATCGGTTTCGTGGAGCAGCATCACCTGCACCGGCTGGCGCCCGATCGCTTGCTGCATCAGCCCGTCGGCAAAGTCGGCGGCCTCGACATGCCAAGTGACGTAGAGCCGCCCGAGCGCCGCGCGGTCGATCGGCTTGCCCGCTTTCGCGGCGTCGCGGGTGAGCGCCTCGAGATGCCAGTCGGCCGATTCGGCGGTGACATAGCCGTTGCGCAGGCCGCGTTCGGCGAGGCCGGCGCGCAGCGCGTCGCGCTTCACCTTGTCGGCGCCGCCCTCGTCGAGGAAAGGAAAACGGAACCAGGGCCGGTGGCCGGGCCGGCCCTTCAGCCAGACCTCGGCCTTGTCGATATCGGCGAGATAGGCGTCGGCCGCCGTCGTGTTCAGATGCGGGTGGGTGCAGCTATGGTTGGCAATGACATGGCCCGCGGCGACATAGGCGGCGATGCGCGCTTCGCCGCCGACGCCGTCGCCCGACCCGATATGGCAGGGGTTGACGAAAAACACCGCCTGCGGCGCTTCGGCCGCCTTCAGTTCGGCGATGATACGCTGCGTGCGCTCGTCGGGAGTGAAAAACGCCCCCGCGCCGCGCGGCACATCGTCGAAAGACAAGGCGATTTTCTTCTGCGCCGCCGCCGGGACGGGCAGCAGCAGCAGAATCAGGAGAGGGAGGAAGAGCCGGCGCAGCAACGCCGGCTTATCCCATCGTCGGAATGACGAAGGCGTTGCCGCCGTCGGGCGAGCCGTCGGGCCAGCGCGCGGTGACGGTCTTGACCTTGGTCCAGAATTTCACGCCTTCCATGCCGTGCTGGTTGGTGTCGCCGAACGCCGACCGCTTCCAGCCGCCGAAGGTGTGATAAGCGACGGGCACGGGGATCGGCACGTTGATGCCGACCATGCCGACATTGACGCGCGCGGCGAATTCGCGCGCGGCGTGGCCGTTGCGGGTGAAGATCGCGACGCCATTGCCATATTGATGCTTCGACGGCAGCGACAGCGCGGTTTCGAAATCGGGGGCGCGGACGATCTGCAGCACGGGGCCGAAAATCTCTTCCTTGTACGATTCCATATCGGTGGTGACATGGTCGAACAGCGTCGGGCCGATGAAGAAGCCCTTCTCATGCCCCTGCAGGCTGAAGCCGCGGCCGTCGATCACCAGTTCGGCGCCCTCGTTCGCGCATTTCGCGATCCAGCCCTCGACCTTTTCCTTGTGCGCCTGCGTCACCACGGGGCCGTAATGCGCCTCGGCATCGGTCGACACGCCGACGCGCAGCGCTTCGATCGCGGGGATCAGCTTGGCTTTGAGCCGCTCGGCGGTCTCGTCGCCGACGGGGACAACGACGGGCAGCGCCATGCAGCGCTCGCCGGCCGAACCGAAAGCGGCGCCGGCGAGGTCGTTGACGACCTGGTCGAGGTCGGCGTCGGGCATGACGATGCCGTGGTTCTTCGCGCCGCCCATTGCCTGGACGCGCTTCCCGTTGGCGACGCCGCGGTTGTAGACGTAATGCGCGATGTCCGACGAGCCGACGAAGCTGACCGCGCCGATATCGGGATGGTCGAGGATCGCGTCGACCATTTCCTTGTCGCCATGCACGACCTGGCAGATACCCTCGGGCAGCCCTGCTTCGAGAAAGAGTTCGGCGAGGCGTACCGGAACGCTGGGGTCGCGCTCGCTGGGCTTGATGATGAAGGCGTTGCCGGTCGCGATCGCGACCCCCGACATCCACAGCGGGATCATCGCGGGGAAGTTGAACGGGGTGATGCCCGCGCCGATACCGATCGGCTGGCGCATCGAATAGACGTCGATGCCCGGACCCGCGCCCTGCGTATATTCGCCCTTGAGCACATGCGGGATGCCGCAGCAGAATTCGATGACTTCGAGCCCGCGTTGGATGTCGCCCTTCGAATCGGCGATCACCTTGCCATGCTCGGACGAGAGCAGGTGCGCGAGTTCGTCCATATTGGCTTCGACGAGGCGCTTGAATTCGAACATCACGCGCGCGCGGCGCTGCGGGTTGGTCGCGGCCCAGGCGGGCTGCGCCGCCTTCGCCGCGGCGACCGCCTTTTCGAGGAGCGCCGCGTCGCCCAAGGCAACCTCGGCCTGCACGCCACCGCTGTTGGGGTCGAAGACCTGGCCGCTGCGGCTGCTGCCGCCGGCACCGCCGACGATGAGATGGTCGATCTGTCGCATGCTTGAGTCTCCCGAAATTGTTGCCGTTGCCTCAGCCGAGTTACGGGGCGATTGCAAGGGATAGACTTGCAGGGCGATGCTGCATATTTGCAGGTCATGGACTGGGACAAGCTGCAATATTTCCTGACTGTCGCGCAGCAGGGCACGCTGGCGCGCGCCGGGCAAGCATTGCAGGTCGATGCGACGACGGTCAGCCGGCAGCTGAGCGCGCTCGAGGCGGCGTTGCAACAGACCTTGTTCGAACGCGCGCCGGGCGGTTTCCTTTTGACGGCGGCCGGCCGCGCGCTCGTCCCGCACGCCGAGGCGATGGCGGCGGCGGCGGCGCGGATCCGCTCGGTCGGCGAGGACGGCGCGGCGCTGTCGGGGCAACTCCGCGTCAGCGTGTCCGAAGGCTTCGGCAACAGTTTCATCGCGCCAAGACTGGCAGGCTTCGTCGCCGCGCATCCCGAGCTCGAGATCGACCTCGTCGCCTCGTCGGGGTTTCTGAATCCGTCGCGGCGCGAGGCCGATATGGCGGTGCTGCTCGCGCGACCGCGCAAAGGCCCGCTGATCACGCGCAAATTGTCCGACTACAGCCTCGGCCTTTATGCGCCCGCGAATCGCACCGACTGGCAGGATGCCGTTGCGGCGATGCCGCTGTCGCGCGCCGGGGTGCCGGTAATCGGTTATGTTCCCGACATCCTCTACGCTCCCGAGCTCGACTATCTGGGCGAGATCGAACCCGGGCTGCGCGCCGGGGTGCGGTCGTCGAGCATCCTCGCGCAAAGGCGGATGATCGCGGGCGGCGCCGGGGTCGGCGTGCTCCCCTGCTTCCTCGCCGCAGGCGATCCGGCGCTGGTACGCGTGCGGCCCGAACAGGTCATCGCGCGCGCCTTCTGGCTCGCCCTCCACCGCGACGTCGCGCCGCAACCGCGTATCCGCGCCTTCATCGACTGGCTCGACGCCGAGGTACGCGAGAGCCGAGGGTTGTTCGTGCCGGGGTGATCCTGACTCGTCTTGACAAGCGCCGCCCCGAAAGCGCTAATAGAACAAATCAGGAACATCATGCCTCACGAGTCGTCCCCTTCTATCGCCGGCCTGCGCCGGCGTCTCGCCCGGATCACCGGCGAGGCCGAACCGCGTGGGGCAGTCGCGGGGCGGCTGGCGAGCGGGCATGTCGGGTTTGACGCCGCGCTCGGGGGCGGGCTCGCAACGGGGCGGCTGCATGAATTTTTCGCCGCCGACGCGCTCGATGCAACGAGCGCCGCCGCCTTTGCCGCGCTGCTCGCATTACGCGGGTCGGAGGACGTACCCTTGGTGTGGCTGCGCACCGCCGATGCGGGACGGCGCGGCGGGCAACTCTATGCGCCCGGCATCGCCGAACTCGGCGGCGACCCCGACCGGCTGCTGCTGATCGAGACGCCCGATCCGAAACTGCTGCTCCCCTGCGCCAACGACGCGATCCGCTGCGCCGGGTCGGCGGCGGTGATCGTCGAAAGCTGGGGGCGGTGGCCCGCGCTCGACCTCACCGCCGGGCGCCGTCTCGCGCTCGGCGCGCGCGATGCGGGAACGACGCTGCTGATGCTGCGGCTCAATGCGGCGCCGAGCCCGAGCGTCGCTGAAACGCGCTGGGGCGTCGCCGCCGCACCGTCGCGCGCGCTCGAAGCCAATGCGCCGGGGGCGCCCGCCTTCGACCTCGAACTGCTGCGCCGGCGCGGCGGCGCCGCGGGCGGGCGCTGGCAAATGGAATGGCATCATGACGAACAAGTCTTCGGCCCAAATGCGGACGGCGCGGCGCTATCTGGCGCTGTTCTTCCCGTGGCTACCCGCCGAGCGGCTGTGCCGCACGGCGCCGCGGCCGCCTGACGCCCCGCTCGTCTTCGCCGAAAAACAGCGCGGCGCACTCCGCCTCGCGAGCGTCGACCGCGCGGCGCAGGCGGTCGGGCTCGCCCCCGGCATGCCGCTCGCCGACGCGCGCGCGCGGGTGCCCGAACTGCTGGTGGTCCAGCATGATCCGGTCGCCGATGCCGCGTGGCTCGACCGGCTCGCCTTGGGGTGCAACCGCTATACGCCGTTGGTAGCCATCGACGCGCCCGATGGACTGATCCTCGATATCGCGGGGACCGACCATCTGCTCGGCGGCGAGGCCGAACTGATCGACGATCTGGAGATGCGGCTGTCGCGGCTCGGCATGCATGTGCGCGTCGCGCTCGGCCCGACCGCCGACGCGGCGCGCGCGCTCGCGCGCTACCAGACGCGTCCTGCCCCCGACGAGGACCAGGCGGTGCGCCGCCTGCCCGTCGCGGCGCTCGAACTTGAGCCCGAGGCGACGACCGCACTCGTGCGCGCGGGATTGAAGACGATCGGCGACCTCGCGAGCCGGCCGATGGCGAATATCTCCGCGCGCTTCGGCGCCGATGCGGCCAATGCGCTGCGCCGCATCCTCGGCGACGCGCCGAGCCCGCTCGACCCGCGCATCGCGCCTCCTCCTGTGGCGACCGAGCGCCGCTTCGCCGAACCACTCGGCAGCAGCGCGCATGCGACGAAAGTGCTGGCTGAACTTGTCGATGAAGCCGCCACCCAGATGGGCGAGCGCGGCAAGGGCGGGCGCCATTTCCGCGCGACCTTCTTTCGCAGCGACGGGCTCGCGCGCAGCATCGCAATCGAGACCGGTCATCCGACGCGCGACACCGCGCTCGTGATGCGGCTGTTCGCCGAGCGCATGGATAGCCTCGCCGACCCGCTCGACCCTGGCTTCGGCTTCGACATGATCCGCCTTGCGGTGCCGCGACTCGAAACGCTCGGCGCGACGCAGCTCAAGCTCGAAGGCGGGGCGGTGCGCAGTGCGGCGATGGACGAACTCGTCGACCGGATGACGACGCGGCTCGGGCGCGGGCGCGTCAAACGCCTGCTGGCCGCCGACACGCATATCCCCGAGCAGGCGCAGCTCGCGCTGCCCGCGATCGACGCCCAACCATCTTGGCCGCCGCCCGAACCCTGGCAGACGCCCGAACCCGGCGAGCCGCCGACGCGCCCCTTTCACCTGTTCGACCCGCCGCAGCCGATCGAGGTGATCGCCGAGGTCCCCGACGGCCCGCCGCACCAGTTCCGCTGGCGACGGCAGGCGCATGCGGTGCGCCGCTACGAAGGCCCCGAACGCATCGCCGCCGAATGGTGGCGCCGCCGCGACAACGCCGGGCTGACCCGCGACTATTACCGCGTCGAGGACGCGCAGGGCCGCCGCTTCTGGCTGTTCCGCCACGGGCTCTATGACGAAAAGCCCGACCCGCGCTGGTATATCCACGGGGTGTTCGCATGAGCACGGAGCGTGCTCCTGAGCTTGGCTTCGCCGAGTTGGTCGCCGCCACCAACTACAGCTTCCTGCGCGGCGCCTCGCACGCGCGTGAAATGATATCCGAGGTGATCGCGCTCGGCATGAAAGGCATCGGCATCGCCGACCGCAACAGCGTAGCAGGGGTGGTGCGGGCGCTGACCGCATTGCGCAAGTTGGGAGAGGAGGCCGCCGAAGAGGGGGTCGAGCTTCCACCGCTCAAGATCGTCGTCGGCGCGCGGCTGGTGTTCGACGACGGCACCCCCGACATCATCGCCTATCCGACCACGCGCCACGGATGGG
>VFQM010001045.1_pt1 | contig 26146 bp, 24 predicted proteins | sample 3512391 | NCBI WGS metagenome assembly VFQM01 (sample SAMN10412369, study PRJNA504923) | tailings metagenome | isolation source: Replicate 1 from Balatoc abandoned mine | place: Philippines | reverse complement strand
AAAGATTCTTTTACTTGTTATCCTATCACATTGAAGGTACGGCGAAATCTTTAACACTGCATCATTTTCGTTTCGCTTTTTCCCACAAAACAGACTGTTCGGTAAAACAATATCTGAGTAATCCCGCTACAACCGCGTAATTCATTAAACAAAAATAATAAGGAATAAAAAATACTTTCACTTTTAATTGCCTCTGTTCTAGAATCCAGCCGAGAAAAGCTGCCAGATAAAAAAACAACTGACAACCCAGCATCAAACCATAGATACTACTCCAACCACTGGAATAAACAATTAGCGCATTCAGTATAAAAGCCAATATCATCATATAAGGGGTTACAATCCACCTGAGAATCCTATGACTAATATATTCAAAACTCAAAACAGGATGTTTGAATGGCCATAAAAGAGACTTTAAACGAATGGTCGACTGTACGCCACCTGCAGCAATTCTAATCTTCCTTTTTAATTCTTCCCCGGTATTTGCCGAAGCCAGCTCAGAAGCATAAGCATCCGGCTCATACACTATTCTATATCCTTTTAATGCAATATGCATTGAAATCATAAAGTCATCTAAAATGGTATCTGGCTCTACCGGAGTATATAAATTTGTTCGAATACTGAACAATTCCCCTGCGGCACCCACCACTGAATACAACTCAGAATCCCATTTCTTTAACTTAGATTCATATTTCCAGTAGAAACCTTCCCCTGCCGTAGCATCAGCTGTATCATCTATCTGAACTCTTTTTTCTCCGGCTATTGCACCAACAGTTGGATCAATATAATGTCTGCACATTAGCATCAAAGCATCCTTGTTCAACATAGTATTGGCATCGGTAAAAACTACCACTTCTGAATTTACCTGTTCCATAGCACGATGAACTGCTGCAATTTTACCATTTCTTCCAGGCTGGTGCATCCCCATTATTTGTGGATACTTCGCAACGATGGATGGGGTTTCATCTGTGGAACCATCTGTTATAAAAATGATAGTGATTTTATCAGCTGGATAGTTTAAAGCCAGTGTATTAAGTATTTTTTCTTCTATGCAGTATGCTTCATTATAAGCAGCAACAATAAGCGTTAAGGAAGGTGTATAACCTGGCTCAGGATTACTCTTTTTCCCTTTGATTATTGCTTTTAATTTTAGCAACAAATACAATAACAATCCATAGCCGATATAGGTATAAAGGACAACGAAAACAGATATCCAAAAAATAATATGCATAGTTTAAATTAAGGCTTGAATCCTAATTGCTTACTATTGATACCATTGGTTAAATTCCACCAGATAGCATTAAATAGTTGTTTTATGAAGGTATAATTTTTCTCCCTGATATAAGTTAGCAGATTTCTTGGGGTAACAATAAGTAGAAAATAAAAATAAAAACAAACTGCCTTAAAAAAAGGGGCATTCCTCCTGATAAAAAGTATGCGATTACGATTCATGTAATACTCCTTCAATGCACTCTTTTTGCCAACAGATATAGACTCTTTGTGATAGATGGTGGCTTTCATATTCACCCAAATATCAAATCCATTTCTTCTGATTCGGTCTGCCCAATCCAGTTCTTCGTAATAGAGAAAGAAATTTTCTGCCATTGGACCAGATTTTTGTATAGCTTGTCTGGTAACCATCATAGCGGCACCGTGCGCAAATCCGGTTGGTCCAACCAAGTGATCGTATTGTCCTTTGTCTGTTTCAAACTGACCAATACAAGCATTTCTGGCCGTAAAATAGTTCATGGGTGTATATCCTGCATATTGAAGCATCTGAGGCTGATCAAAATAAAGCAACTTAGGTGAAACAACTCCTACTTCAGGATGTTGAATAAGTGTATCAACCAATGTATCAATCAGTCCTTCCGTAAACTCCGTATCGTTGTTTACAAAAAACAAGTAATCACCGGTTGCAGAATTCAGTCCAAGATTGTTTCCTCCGGCAAAACCCAAATTCGTTTCAGAGCGAATAAAATTTGCTTCCGGATACTTACTCTCCCAAACGGGAACAGGATTGTCCTTACTCCCATTGTCAACAACAATAATTTCAATGTTTTTATAGGTATTCTTAGAACGGATAGAGTCTAATAATTCATCAGTAACATGACTATGATTAAAATTAACTGTTATAATAGAAACTTTTTTCATGAATCTTATTCGGCAATTAGTTCCGTAATTTATTTAAATTAGCGCACAAAGTGAAATATTAGCTGCATATGGCTACGGACAACAGTCAGGTTTTAAAAATAGAGAAGGTTTTTGCAGAGTTTATAGAGGAGCTCGAGAAACAGCCTGTTAGTAAGCAAAAAGCTATAGAGATGCAACACCTGTTTTTACACACGATGGAAAAAACCTATCAGGTAGCAGCTAATTCTCATGTTGATGACGCTAGGCATAGCGAAGAAATTGTTTTAGACATGGATAAGCTTTTGAGACAACACCGCTCATTTAGCGTAAAAAATCTACCCGACAAAGCAATCAACTGGGCAGCTGGACTTGCTTATTCTGGTGTTGGCTTACTCTTCATTACTGTGGGTTTCTTAACGATTGTAACACCTACATCCGCTGAATTTGAAATTGCTACTTTATTTTATTTTAATGAACACGATGGATTTACTGTTCTTGATGCATTTGCATTGGTTGTAATTTTTATTGGGATATTTTTCTTCATTAAAGCCTTTGTTGCGCAGGATAAGAAAGAATAAATTAGCCAATTTCAGCATCTATCAAAGAAAGCACTTCTTCATTTTCTGTAAACTTTCTGGCAAAGAAACAACCAGATTGCATCATTGGTAAAAAATCTTCTTTAGTTAGGATTTTAGGATTTTTCAAACCTTCGGACCAATCTATATATCTGAGATTATTATTTACTATATCAGACTTGAAAGTAGAATTAAACAACAGAGTTTGAAAAATTATTTCATCAGGAGCCCAAGAGTAAGAAAAGAATTTAGAAAAAGCTGGATTGCTCTCTAACCTTTTGATAATAAAAACTACATGCTTTAAAGAAATAGTAAACCATTGGGACCTGCCAACTGGAATTAGATTCTCAGGCAGTTTTCGACGCGGTAAAATGAAATTCAGGATTTTCTGGATCTTGTATTTTCCTGGAATAGACCAGTGTGTAAAATGATAAGTTCTTACTCTGCTTATGGCTTCTGTCCACTCAGTTTCAATATCCAGACATTGCATGAATGCTTTACCTGGATTCATTTGTAGAAAATCATGGAATTTTGTAACTGGCTGAATTGGATAATCTTGACCACTTAAAAGGTTTACATAATCAATAGATAAACCAGAATCAACAATCGCCTCAAATCCGTTAACGGTAGCTTCAACCATACTATAGGTTGCCCATTGTATATCAACCCTTTTATTAATAAAATAAACATCCTTCACGCCTGCTAATGCATCAATGAATGGCTGAATGTCGGTTTTCGCGTCTACATGAATAAAAAAAACAGCTTTACTGTGCACCAGCTTTTTAACCAACCTCTTTAGCTGACCGGGTTTAGAATGAACTAGTATTAAGTGAGCTACAACCATTTATTCTAGTTTTTAACTATGTATTTTCTTAGCATTTTTCTAATATTAATGTACCCTGATACAAAAATACCAGACAATTTAAATGGTATATGCTGATTAAAACGGTAATACCCATAAAATATTCCAACCATTAGGGGTAAAGAGGTAGCCAAAGCTGCTCCGTATAAATTTCCCGTCAAATATATACCTACAAAATCGCCAATTACATTAACCAAAAGCATCAAAAGAACTTTAATGAAGTTGGCTTTGGGCTGATGAATAATGTCTAGTGAAACTGCAATAAAACGATCAATAGGGTAAAATATCGCCAGCAACATCATTATTCTTAACAAATTGGCTGCTTCAGAATCTATATATTTTCCTCCACCAAGCAAACCTGTTGCAATATCGGCAAACAACATTGCACCCAATGCCAACGGAACAAAAGCAAGGGTCAAAGTACCCGCATACTTTTGCATAATATAAGCCACTTCACGTTTGTTACCAGTATTAAATGCTTTAGCGAGTGAAGACATAGCTGTTGCCAATGTACTTCTTAAGGGAATTTCAATTATTTCCATGAGTCTGCCGGGTAAATTATAAATCGCAACAGCAGCTGGGCCTAGCAAATAAGCCACAATAAAAGTATCTGCACTTCTAAGCATATTGGCACTAATAGTAGTACCTACACTATACTTTCCAAAATGATAGATTTCCTTTACACAGGCATTGGTTTTAGCCCCAAGTGTATTTATGCCTGACCAACCTGCCAAAACAGCAATTAAACTGGCAAGTGAGGCAGACGCAATATTTACAATAAATACATTTTGTAACTGCATCAGATCAAACACAATTAACAAAATAACAGATAGGATAAAACTGCCCTGTGTTATGATTCTTAATATTAACAACTTGTCAAAACGCTGATCAGCCTGCAGAATCCATGAAGCAATACTTGAAGGCAAGGTTGATAAAAAACTCCAGCCAAACCATTGTATTATAACCAATATAGCAGGATTATCAAAGTAAGACTTTAAAGGAACAAATATGAGATTGATGATTCCCAAAACAGCAGTGATAACTATTGCTAAAAACCAGACTGAACCAAGTACTTCTTTTGCACGCTCATTTTGTGTACCTGTATAAAATTTTACCAGCGCAACCTGAAGAAATCCGGTTCTGAACGTGTCAAGCAAAATGGCCACAGTTTGAAAAAAAACCCAATATCCGATTTCCTCAACAGTTAGGGCTCTGTATAAAACAGCAACTGTTATCATTGCTAATACCGACATGGCGCCATTGCCTGCTAAAGACAAAAAGTGCTTATTATTCAATTGCCGTACCAGCTTTTTAATCATAAAGGTCTTAGATAATCTTTCTGAATTTACAATAATAATTAATCCAAATGCTTTTCAATGGCTTTATAAATTTCTGCCACACTATTTTCCCATGTATGCGTTGCAGCGAATTCTCTTCTTTCAAGTTGTTTTTCCCTACTATCCTCCTCCAACGCAAGCTCTATTAAATGAATATATTCAGCTGCATTATTTGCCAAATAAGTATGATTAGAAAAAACGGCTTCCATAAATGGAGTACTAGTTGCAATTACTGGCTTACCCATTGCTAGGTACTCATCAATTTTCCTGGGATAATTGCCAATAGTTACCTGACTTATTACTTGCGGATTCAGACAAATATCAAAGGAATGAATGAAAGCGGGCAAATCATGAGGAGACCTTGATCCAAGAAAATGAACATTCGACATCTGATGGAGTTCACTTTCTCTAAAAAGTTCATCCTCAGGACCTACTAAAATGAGTTGCCATTGGGGTCTGCTTTTGGCAATCCGGGTTAATATCTCAATATCAAGACGTAGCCCTAGCAAAGCTCCTACGTATCCAATTTTAATACCATCTATTTTTTTTACTTCATCAGGAGACTGTCCGTTAAAACCCATAAATAAATCCAGTTCACATCCCTGCCCAACATAATATGAATTAGGATTGTATTTCCTGCAATAATCAGCCAGATAGGTAGAATTGGCCACACAGATATCAGAAGAAGCTATCAACTGTGGCTCCATTTTTTCTCCATGCCTTTTCCAGTAATCTACTGCGAGCATATAGTCTCTGGAATAATAAATAGACAAAACAGGTTTCAACATTTCTTTTAAATGAAAACTCCTGAACATATCATTGTCATTGAACAGAATAAAATTGCTAAATCCCAATGTGCTGATGGCTTTATGTATACTGGTGGCAAAGCGTCGGTTATTAACTTTATTCAATACTTTAAAAACAGCGTGTATAGAAATCCAGTTGATTGATTCAATCATTGAATCAGGATATAAATTCCAAAGATTATCACTAATTTGGATTAAACTGGCAGCTCTGCCCTCAATAATCTCTTTACGCTTCTGAATTTTTGCATCAGTTCCATTTCGCATTAAAGTAATACGATCAAGAGGAGAATTGACATATAAAACCCTATTATGTTTACTAAATTCAACGGCAATATTCTTGCAATTGCTTCCAATTTCAACATCCCATGGTTGTTGTCCAACTATAATAATGTCTTTGCCTTTAATCATACTTTTTTATTGAATTCTGGTAATATGTCATTTTGCAAATCAAGACGTTTTGTTATCACTATAAGTGCCGCCACCAAATAGAACAAGGTATTGGATGGGAACTGCACGATTGCTTCCTGTGGGTAATTCCCAATATGGTAAGCAAAAATGACCAGTATCATTGACAGGCAAATAGATTTTAAAGTTGGATCTTTTATGGAATAATAATTATTGATGCCAACCTTAAGAATAATAAACATTAAGGTACAAAAAATCAAAAGCCCTACCCAACCTGTTTCAACTGCTACCCTAACATAACCACTATCTGGCGGGAAATTAGCCAGAAAAGAATTGGGCGCAAACCTTTTACCCCACATTCCTGTAGCACCCAAGCCACCTCCAAGTGGATGACTCCGAATAAAGGGCTGAATTCTTTTTTGATTCAACTTCCTTACATTGAATGAAGCATCATCTGAAGGTTTAAATGCCGTTTGAAAACGATATATAGTTGGATTAGTTGTTGGAACAAAAATTAATGCTGCAAATCCTAATGCGCCTATAATGGCTCCAACCATCACTTTTTTATTGAACTTTAAAATTGCATACAATGCCATTGCCGCAGGAGGCAAAACATAGGCGCCCCTGGTTCCGGAAAACAACATGGAAGTCAAACATAAAAAGGCACTGATCATTAAAAGAAATTTAGTCCTTCGCGAGAAAGGTCCAGTTAACAGCCCAATACAAAGCAGTCCACTTACAACCATATTATACGAAAATGCTACCGGATCAGTAAATATGGAAAACTTCCTCCATTGCCCCCCAATAAATAGCAGTCCGGCAATCTCAGGATCCGAATACAAATAAGCTTCTTCAAATGCAGTAAAACCAATATATTGTTGCTTATAGCCATACAAAGCAGCAAAGACCGAAAGAGCAATCCATATCTTAAGTATTAATTTGATAAAGTCAAGCGTTCTTATATTGTATAAAAACACAAAGAACATCATCATAATTACGGCCACAGATCTTACTGTATATACCCATGCAAGTCTTGATTCTGCTGTAGGGTTAATAACCTGAATTAAATTAAAGCAAATCCAGATTAGAATAATAACACTGATTGGACTTTTGAAAAGAGCCCAGTTTGATTCTGTTTTTTGCTGAACAAAAATTCCCAAAAACAAGAGTAGCTCCATTCCATCCATTATAGTACCTAAAGGGAAATCAGTAATATTCATTCTGCCTACATACATAATTAGGTAAGCAGCAACTATAAAAGTAATTACACCAATCTTTGGATAAAATATAAGGGCCAATACAACGGGCAACCCAATTAACATTAACAATATAAGTACGCCTGGTACCAACCCAAGTTTGCTTACCACTAATGAGAAAAATACTGCTGCGGCACCAAAAAAGACCAAGCCAAAAATTCCCCCCATTTTTTTAACGATAAAAAATTCGTACAAAAGATTAATAAAACCTTTTGGACTTTTTTCTCCGCCAAGTGGTATTTGGAATGGCTCTTCCATTAAAGAAATAGTAGTTTGATAAAAAAGTAATATACACTTACACCTGCAAATACCAAAGCTGCCAGTTTTGTTAAACGATCCAGCTTTTGCTGATCATATATTGCCTGCTCTTCTTTGCTAAGCCTTCTGGAAGATGGTTTTACTCTCATGTTGAATCGGAGTTTTACTTTGTTTCAGCGGGAATAGGTATAAAAAAATAGTTTAAAGATGCTTGTCCCTGGTATTTAATCATCTTTTTTTCTTTAATAATATATGTTTCATATCCCTGTTCTTGCATTAATTGAATACATGAGTTCCTTCGATCATTATCCCATAGTTCTGCCATTACAATTGGTCGGAACAGTGCAATTAGGTTTCTGGCTCCCCTTAAAACAAAATACTCGAAGTTCTCTACGTCTACCTTGATTCCTGCTACAGAAGTATCTTCATGGCATTCCCAATCTCTGTCTAAGGTTACCATATCCACTTCCTCCGAAATACCGGTCTTAATTATCTCAATGTCGCCTCTGTCTAATTCCTTTTCAATATAACTAAGCCCTTGCTTTTTAACACCTTGAATAACGGGGGTTTTAATCATTACTGTTTCAATGGTGTCACCTAATGCCTTTTGCCTAACCTCAACATTATTGACACCGAAAAAAAGAACTACTTTTTCAATTATATGAGACAATAAGTTTACGGGCTCATAGGAAACAATGGAAGTGGTGGGAAATGCTTTTGCAAATATCACGCTAGTGTAACCCACATTAGCTCCTGCATCAATCACTATTCCTTTTTTTTGCTTGCTAACCAGATCTATAAAAGTTTTAATATCAATATCATCTTTCATGAATTGATATCTGAGAACCCTGTATATACTAAACCAGTAGAGATAGGTGGGATACCCTAATATTTTCTGAATCAGAAACTGAATTGAATTTTTAATTTTTTGTACCATTGATTCAATTACTCCGTTTTTTTATCCGCATGAAAATGCTTGGTCGCCACCGACCTTTTATTAGCCGAACGCACACTCATTAAAGACATAACCTGATAAAATATAAATTTAGGGATACCCCAAAGTGACTTATAAATTTTTGGATCCGTATTACTCATAATCAAAGACATCATAAACCCTCCGATAAAAATGACAAACCCAAGTGCCCAAAGTAAAGCTGCAAAAGGATCTAAAATCAAATTCAGTAAAAGGCAAAACAATCCTAGTAATAAAAAAATAAACAAAGGGGGCCGCAGCAATATCAAGCCAAATAAAAACTGATTCCAGTTAAGTCTGAGTACCCCTTTAGCTGTTAATGTAAATCCAAACTTAAAATACCTAAACCAAGTATTAATCCATCTGGCACGCTGATTAACCAATTGATCGCTTTTTGAAGTTTTCTCATCATACACTACGGCATTTTCGGCAAATGCAATCCTATTGCCCCTTATTACTATTTCCTTCTGTAAAACCTTATCAAAACCCGCTCCTGTAATATCTAAATGTCCCAGACATTCTTTGTATAATGATGTAGTAAAAGCCATTCCAGATCCTGAAAGGGTAGCAGAGGAGCCTACATTAAACAATACTTTGCCATCGTAAAAATGATAATAAACATCTCTTGCACCATCCAACGCCGCGTATAAAGTGTCTAAATTCTTTGCATCTCTTACTCCCTGAACAGCTTTATAGCCTAAGTCAAAATATTCGTTCAAAGCGAGCAGATAATCGGGGTCAACTAAATTGTCACTATCAATAATGGTTAAACGTTCATGAGGTCTCTTAAATCTTTCTATAGCATAAAAATGAGAACGTGTATTGCTTGAAAGCGTCTGTTCAGGGCGCAGAATTATTACTCGCTCATCTTCAAAATAAAGACCAGAAATATCACATTTGTCGGCAACAATATAGATAAGAAAATTACTGTAGTTTAATTTTAAAAGAGAAGAAACAACTGAAGGAATTAAAGTCGTTTGTTCATATGCAGTAACTATGATAGCATAGTCAGCCTCAGCTTTATTAGTTTGAGCAGCTGATTTTCTATTCCCAATGATAGCGTACAATAAAAGCAAGAAAAAGGGAAGTACTAAATTATAACCAATAGCAATCTGAAAAAAAGCCCAGGCAAATTCGAGAATGAATTGGAAAGTCATTTTAGAGCAATTAAATTATTTAGGAATCTTGTTAAGGCGATTAATTGTCACTTTGTTCAAAGCCCAACCTGCAAACTGATCGCCCAAATCGTAGAGATATTGTACACTTTGCCTCTTGCCGTTCTTTATAGTTGTACCAGCTGCATAAATAGCAACTACTTTTTCTGCCAGCACCACCCATTCTCTTGACTTATTTAGCTTATCCATAGAAGGAGCTTCAATAATAATTATATCAAAGACATCTCTCAAATATGCTAGCTTGGGCTTTACAATTGATTCATCACAAAATTCAAAAATAGAAGTGTCGCCTCCCCTGTTTCCAAGAACACTGATTTTCCCCTCCTTAATAATTTCTCCAAGTGTAATCCTATTTTTCAGATAGTCTTCCAGATAAGTATTGGTACCAGTTGTTTCACTAATGGTAGGCTGATCAAAATTTCCATCAATTACAAGAACCCGCTTATTCACCATAGAATAGGCATAGGCAAGGCCCAATGAAATAAGTGTCTTTCCTTCCCCATCTGTTAAACTAGTAACAACCAGCAATTTCTTGTTACCCATTTCCCTTTCAACTTCAAAACGAAGAGAACGAAGCAAATTTTTAAATGCAATGGTAATTCTGTTTCCTTCCCCATTCTTCCATAAATTAGTTAAATCAAGCATAGAAGTGTTGATATAAGGAAGATAAGCCAGTACAGGAAGATTGGTTTTATTCGCCAGCTCTGTGGCATTCTGAATGCTGTCGTCTAAATAGAATATTACAAATAATGCTGCCAGGCAGAAAACAAAACTGATAATACCTGCGAGCGCTACAAGCAATAATTTTTTTGAAGGTTGTGCCGGTCCAGGCATGGCCATTTCAATTTGCCGAAGCTGAACGGTCATACTCGATTCCAGGGATGTTTGATTAAACCGATTCTGAATGTCCAGGTACTCCTTTCCGGCAACATCAACTGAACCTTCATAGCTTTGAATAAGCGCCTCATGCGGAACCAGCATATCAAACTTTTCATTCAATCTTCTAAGTTCAGAAGTGAGCGGATCAATACTGCTTCTGGATTGATCCAGCGCAATCTCTAGATTCAGTTTTTGCTGAACCAGCAATTGTTTATTTGCCAAAGGACTTACCAAAAGACGGTCTGTAGACTCTAAAACTTTACTTTCCAATTCATTTCTCAATGAATCTTGTTTCTCTTTTATTCTGGGATCAAAATTACTCTTAACCAAATCGTTGGTTACCTGCCGCAGTCTGTCTCTGGTTGCAATGACCGATTGATTCACATCCACCACAACACTTTCTAGATATCGTCTGTCCTGTGGACTAAACTTTTTCTCTATTCCCTTGATCGCTCCCTGATATGCTTCTACATCTTTCTGAGCTACTTGCAATCTGGACTCAAAATCAGCAATTTGCATGTAAAGGCTTTTTGCTTGCTCGTTGAGGTTCAAAACCCTGTTACGTATTTTATAATCTCTCAACAATCGCATTTTAGCAGTCATTGAGTCATATTTTTTCTTCATCAGCATATCCAAAAAATTCACAGCTTTCTGCTGATTACCTTTTATGTAATTGCTGTAGAAGTCTACAAATTCTGATATTAAAGTATTAATTACAAATGCCGATAAAAAAGGATTTTCCGACTCGTATTCAAAATCTATAAAATCACTGTTATTAACCCGATAGATAATAATTTTTTTCTGCAGGGTGGGTTCATCATACCCCATGGATATGAGCAATTGATTAATTCCAAACTGATCTTTATCAAATAGAGAGAGGGGCTCTTTAGAAACAATATGTTTTTTAAAAACATCAAGCGCATGAGCCCTTGCTTCAGGGCCTATTTCATTAAGCAGTTTACTTGGAGGTCTGAATGGTTTATCACTGGTTAAATCATGAACCATTAACTGAAATGAAACTTGATCAAAAATTCGCTTCAACCTGTTCATTTCAATCAGGTTACTGAATTGTTGAGAAATTTTATTCTCGTCCTGCGTTTTATTGGTTTCAAGAAACTGTTGAGATTGGTCTACTAAACCAGTGGATATTCTAGATCTGGACTTGAAAGTATCAGGAAGCTTTCGAACAAGAAAATAGGTTATAAATACGGCAATCATTGGCACAATGAGCAGTATATATTTCCTCTTGTATAACAGTAAAAAAAACTTCTGTAATTCCATTTACTTTATCTCTTCCAGTTTTTTCCCTACCAATTCTTCCAAAGCGTTTTTCGCAATTAAAGCGGCACTTTCAGCATCAATAATTTTTTGTCTTTGATCGGCATTCTGAAACATTACTTTAGTAAAGTTTTCTAAAGTCTCCTCTCCTCTTTCATACCGAAACTTCAATTGTTTATACAATGCCTCAATGTCTATTGCGTTCTGATTTTGCACTTTTAAAACAGAAAGTGTTTGCATGTATCTGAAATAACGATTCTTAACATCTGTTTCAAGTGTTATTGCATATTGATCGGCTGTTAATTGCGCAATTGCCAGCTCTTCCCTCGTTTGTCTTATTACCGTTGGCTTCTGTATGATATTACTGAAATTGATGAATAATCCTATCTGCACACCGGTTAATGTTGCATTGGTTAATGTTACAGATGTACTGGGGCTATAAAATGCTGATAAAGTAAAAAAGTCGAACCAGGAAAGTCTTGCTTTTTGCAAATTATAGTTGGCCACATTTACCCTTCTTAAGTTAGCTTTCATTAAAGGATAATTCTGTTTGGCACTAAAAATCAGTTTCTCTAAAAAAGGATAAGACAACTCAGGAATCATAGATTCCTGGGCCCTAATTTCCCTGGAAGAACCCAACAAAAAAGAAAAAGAAAAAAGCAAAAAAAACAGTCTTTGCCTGATGCAGGAAACAATACCTTTTAACACAAGGCAGGATTTAGGGGAATTTATATCTAAACCAATGATTCTCATAAAGATTAAAGATAAATAATATAGTTAAAACCAATGGTTTAGATATCCCCACTTTATTCAAATATCAGGAATGAAGTAAAGAAATTAAGAAAAATCAGAAGGATTATACAGATTCTTTTTGTAAAAGTGCAGGTATGGTTCTGAGAATCAACTTGATATCGTACCAAAAACTATGGTTTTCGGCATACTTATTATCAAGCATAAGCCTTTCTTCTTCTGACATTTCGCCCTTTCCTCTTTTTTCTACCTGCCATAGGCCTGTAATGCCTGCAGGAGCCATGAAACGCATGGCATATTTGTCTGTTGTTAATTTTTCAGCTTCATAAAGTGGTAATGGACGGTTTCCCACAATGCTCATATCACCTATAATCACATTCCAAAGCTGCGGAAGTTCGTCGATACTGCTGTTTCGAATGAATTTACCCACTTTGGTAATCCTTGGATCATCTTTAAGCTTAAAGAAAGCCGACCCAGCTTTGGCTTTCTTATTTTCACTGTATTGCTTCTCGCACCATTGAATGGTGTCTGAATAAATAGGGAATTTACAGCCTGTTCCAGCAGTCTTGCATTCATCACAAAGATACTCTTCCTCTACCTTACTAGCAGTGGATTCATCTGCTGCAGGTGCATATTGGTTTAAGTGTTTCAAATCCTTCAGGCGCTTATCTGCATTTACATACATTGACCTGAATTTATAAAATTTAAAAGTTCTATATCCTGACCCAACTCTTAGTGCATAATAAAATATAGGACCCCGGGATTCCAGTTTTAACAGTATACAAACGGTAATCAATAAGGGAGACAATAGCAACAAAGCCATGCTGGCAAAGAAAATATCAAATACCCGCTTAATAAAGGGGGTTTTGTATTTATGAAAATCTAATACGGTGTTAGCATGCTTTAAGTCATTCCACTTTTCGATTAAAAAGGGAATCCTGATTTCCAGATTTTCTTTTTGAATTGGCAGTTTAAAAACATCTGCAACGCCAGATTTAAGTGTCATCCGAATAGTGCTCTCACTCAACTGTTGACTCACCAGAAAAAAAGGCACATTGATATTTTTCTTGTTAACCAGTGTCTCCAGCAAAGAAATACCTCCAATACCTAATACTTCGCTTTGAGAGACTATTGCAACCAGATTAAACTTGCTTTTCTCCCATTCAGCAAAAAAAAGCAATGGGTTGGCAAACCGCTTCAGACTGCGTCCTCCAAAATTGGCCGACGAAAATGTTTCAAAAATATTATCATCGCAATTGAGAAAAACAATGATTTGATCTTGGGGAGGTACTGTTATATTCATTGGGCCTTTAAATGAAATTATTTTCTGATTCTGCGTAAAACCACTCTAAGCCTTGCTTCCAGCTCTTTGGGATTAAATGGTTTTACCAAATAATCATCCGCTCCTGCTTCCAGACATTGAATAATCATTTCTGAACTCTCTTCCCCAGATAAAATGATAATGGGAATGGCATTAAAAAAATCGCTGGCCCTTAGTTGCTTGGTTAACTCAAGCCCTCCCATTACAGGGGTATTTAGGTCAGATATAATGAGATCAGGCACATTACCTTGCTGCAAAAAAGCCATTGCATCTACCCCGTCTTTAAAAATTTCTACCTGATAAAGTGTACTCAGGTATTTTTTTAAAATCAGCTGCATGGTCATCTCGTCTTCAACCACTACGATTTTTAAAGTATCAGAATTTGAGAATGCCATATTTTTAAAATTTTGCTAATGTAAGAAATCTAAATATATTTAAATATATAAGTGCCCAATTTAATAGAATTTAAACCAATTTTTGAACAATTTTACCCCTCATGAGACCAATTTCGATCCCAACTTATATTGAGCAATTATTCAAAACCAATCCAAAAGAGATAGCAACAACTGCTCTTATAAGAGAAAGGTACGGCAAAATTGCCAATCAACCGCCCATGGTATCCATTGTAATTCCAGCATATAATGAAGAAGAAAACATTCTTCAAACCTTGCTTTCCTTAAGCAATAATGATACACAATGGCCTGTAGAAATAATTGTTGTGAACAATAATTCAAAAGACAGAACTGCTGAAATGGTTATTGCCACAGGAATTCCCTGTGTAAATGAACCTAAACAGGGTATTACCAATGCAAGAAATGCGGGACTTGCCATAGCTAAGGGCAAGTATATTTTAAATGCAGATGCAGACACTATTTATCCCAAAGATTGGATAGAAGAAATGATTGCCCCTCTGGCAAACAACGAACAGGTATGTTCCGTTTATGGAAGATTTTCCTTTATCCCCATTGGCAGTACGGGTAGGTTTACCTATTTTTTCTATGAGTATTTTGCAGATTTCATGAGATGGCTGAATAAAATGTTCAGAGATGAAGCTATGAATGCTTATGGTTTCAATTCAGGATTCAGAAGAGAACAAGGACTGGAAGTGGAAGGATTTAACCATCCTCCCGGAACCAATGAAGACGGATGGCTCGCCCTCAAACTAAGGGAGAAGGGGTTTGGTAAATTATACTATGTTACAAATATCAAAGCGCTTGTATGGACTACCGACAGAAGAATTCAGATAGATGGTGGGCTTTGGAAAGGAACCTGGAAACGGCTTAAAAGAATGATTGGATGGTAAATAAGTTGATTGTTGAGCAAAAGACTGATCTTATCAATTATGCAGGCACCTTGGTTGGGCCCAGTGATTGGATTCTAATTACTGATAAAATGATTCTAGATTTTGCAGCCCTAACAGGAGACAATCAATGGGTACACACAGACAAAGAGAAAGCAAAACAATGGCTACCCGATGGAAAAATCATTGCTCATGGGTATTTAACCCTATCCCTTTTATCCAATCTACTCTACGGTCTAGTTGAAATTAAGGGTATACAATCCTTTGTGAATTACGGAATGAACAAATTGAGATTTATACATCCTGTTAGTGTTAACAGCCGCGTCAGACTCAGAGCCGAATTAAGGGAAGCTACCTTACAGGAAAATAGTGCAATTCAAATATTACTAAGCTGTACTTTAGAAATAGAAGGGAAAGATAAACCTGCTTATGTGGCTGAGCTCATTGCATTAATAAAATAATAATATGCTACCCTATACCAGTATGGAATTGCTGAAATTCCTTTTGTTTCATGTTCATCCATTGGATAAACTTTTTAGTTACGAAAGATTCGCCCACCTAAATAAAGAACAGGCATGGATGATGATTGAGTCTGCCAAATTACTGGCAGATCAGGAAATGGCTCCTTATTTTAAGGCTATGGACGAAAAGCCTGCTCATTATGATGGCAATGGAAAAGTCATTACCCATCCAGCCTTAAAAAAAATTATTACTGCAGCAGCAGAACAAGGTTGGATTGGTGGAAGCGCCATTTTTGAACACGGCGGCATGCAGTTACCAGAATTGATATTTGGAACAGCACATCATATTTTCCAAGCAGCTAACAATGGAGTGCAGGGCTATCTGGGGTTATCGGTTGGGGCTGCTGCATTAATAACCAGTTTTGGTACAATTGAACAACTAACACAGTATGTACCCAAAATTTATTCAGGTGAATGGCAGGGAACCATGGCATTAACAGAACCTCAGGCTGGAAGTTCACTCTCTGATATAATAACGAGCGCGAAAAAAATAGCTGAATCAGAATACTTAATTAAAGGGCAAAAAATATTTATCTCCGCGGGACAGCATGAAGCCTGTGAAAATTTTGTACATCTAACTTTGGCAAGAATAGAGGGAGCCCCTGCTGGGGTAAAAGGAATTTCTTTATTTATTATTCCGAAATTCAGACCTAACCCCGATGGGAGCTTAACGTATAATGATGTGTATTGCGCAGGGGATTTTCAGAAAATGGGACAACGTGGATATGCTACCACTCATTTGTCATTTGGAGACAACGACAATTGTATCGGATACTTGGTTGGAGAGCCCAATAAGGGTTTGAACTATATGTTTCAGATGATGAATGGGGCCAGAATCAGTGTTGGTTTATCTGCAGCATCTGTTGCCATGGCAGCCTATCAGTATGCACTTCAATATGCTAAAGAAAGACCACAGGGAAGAAAATCAGGCGATAAAAATCCGGAAGCAGCTCCTGTTCAAATTATTCACCATACAGATATTCAAAGAATGCTGCTTACCCAAAAAGCAATTGCTGAAGGCTCTATTTCGCTTGGACTTGAATGCAATTTATTATACGATTTATGGCATGCCAGTAAAGGAGAAGAAAAAAAATCCTATCAATTGTTACTTGAAATTCTAACCCCGATTGCCAAATCGTATCCTTCTGAACAAGGTAGCAGATCAGCAGCCCTTGCCATTCAAACATTAGGAGGCTATGGATTCACAACAGACTTCCCTGTTCAGCAGCACTATCGCGATTTAAAAATCATGTCTTTGTATGAAGGCACAACTGGAATTCAGGCGATTGATCTATTGGGAAGAAAAGTTAGTATGGAAAATGGGCAGGCACTTGAGTTGTTATTTGGAGAATTCAAAAAAGAAATCACTTCGGCTTATGCTACAGAAATACTGTCAACAGAAGCTGAACTACTTGACCAGGAAGTCGCAAGAATCAGATGGGTTTTAAACAAACTGAAACCTTTTGCAACAGCAGGAGATACCGCCAGCTACCTTTCGGATGCAACCGTTTTCCTTGAAATGATGGGCTATGCAGTAATTGGATGGCAATGGCTCAAAATGGCTACAAAATCATTGGAATTACTATCATCCAGCAACCTGTCTGCTGAGCAAAAAGCCTTTTATGAGGGTAAAATTCATGTTTGCCGGTTTTACTTCAAATATGAAATGCCTCATACTGCTGCCTGTGCTACCGTCCTAACCAATGAATCGGCATTAACATCCATTCAAAATTTCAACCTGTTCAATTGATTGGTTATATTTACGCATTATATTATTAAATTATGTTGAAAGTAGGAGTATTTGGCGTTGGGCATCTTGGTAAATTTCATTTAAATAACTGGAAAGAAATCGAGGGAGTTAAAATTGTTGGGTTCTTTGACCCCAATAATGACAATGCCAGTGAAGTGGTTGAAAAGTATGGTATCAAAAGATTTATGGATGAAGACAAATTAATTGATGCCTGTGATGCCATAGACGTAATAACGCCTACTACACTACATTATGATATCTGCATGAAGGCCGTAAGAAAGGGCAAACATGTATTTGTAGAAAAACCCATTACCCATACTTTACAAGAGGGAAAAGATCTGGTTAATATGGTAAGGGAAGCAAATGTGAAATTACAGGTTGGCCATGTTGAAAGATTCAATCCTGCATATCTGGCTATCAAAGACATGCACCTAAATCCAATGTTCATTGAAGTTCATCGTCTTGCACAATTCAATCCTCGTGGAACTGAAGTAAGTGTAATACTCGACCTGATGATTCATGATATTGATATTATTCTGAGTCTTGTAAAAAGCGACGTAAAGAATATTGCAGCCAGTGGCGTAGCAGTAATGACAGATACCCCTGATATTGCAAACGTAAGAATCGAATTCAACAATGGTTGTGTTGCTAATTTAACAAGCAGCAGAATTAGTATGAAAAAGATGCGTAAAATCAGACTATTTCAGAAAGACGCATATATAGGAATTGATTTTCTGGAAAAGAAAACCGAGATTATTAAATTAAAACAGCCAGAAGACGAAAATGCTTTTTCATTTGACATAGATACTCCGAATGGTAAAAAAACAATTGCCATTGCAACTCCTTCAATTGAACCTTTAAATGCTATAAAACTGGAATTAAATGCATTTGTAGATGCCATTGTTAACAACAAGCCAACTCAGGTAAATGAAATAGATGGTTATCTTGCCATGGAAGTTGCCCATCAGATTCTGGATAAGATTAATAATACCAGCATATTGGTGTAATACAATAATGCAATATGCAAAACAGGAAGAGGAATATCAGTTTATATGTAGTCAGCGATTTTATTTTTTCTCTTGTTACCCTTATTATCTTTTTTCAAGTTTATCCAGAGCTAACCAACCGAACTACTCAGCTTTTTCAAATTGACATTGAAGGTCTTGAAACAATTATTAAATTTTTGTTTATACCAGTTTACTGGATTGCCTTCTATTTTATTACTGGCAGTTACAGCCGATCCCTTTATGATAAATCAAGATTAAGTGAGTTAACAGCTAGTTTATTGCATTCACTTTTTGGCGTCCTCTTATTATATATAATTCCAGGATTTTATCTGATACAACAGGCGAATCAGTTTTTTGTGTATTTCATAATTCAGTTTATGCTGATTGCCGGAGGAAGAACTATGCTTCTTTTTCAAACGAAGAAAACACTTAAAAGAGGAGAAGTATTCTTTAAAACAGTTATTGTTGGGAACAATACGAATGCAATCAAAGTTTATGAAGCCCTTAATAGAAATTTTAAATACCTGGGCTTTAAAACGATTGGATTTGTATCTGTACACCCGGAAGAAACCAAAAATGGCTTGTCAAAATGGATGCCTCATTTAGGCTCAACCAGACAGATAAAAAAAATAGTTGAAGATTACGAAGTTGAAAGAGTTATTATTTCAATTGATAAAAAAGAACAGGAACTGATTGAGGAAATTGTTCGGATTTTAACTGAGAAAGATATTGATATCAAACTGGTGCCAGACACCATTGACATTTTAGCTGGTTCTGTCAAGACTAGTAATATATTGGGAGCCCTCTTGATGGATATTCAGACTGCTACCATGTCTCCCGAGGAACAACATATTAAAAGAATCATAGACATCCTAGCTGCAATCTTAGGTTTAATTATTCTAAGTCCATTCATGCTATATATTACTATCAGAACATTTTTAAGTTCTCCCGGTGGAGCTATTTACAAACAGGAAAGGATTGGATATAAAGGAAAGCCTTTTTTTATTTACAAATTCAGGAGCATGTACAAAGATGCTGAAAAAGAAGGCCCTGCCTTATCCAGCGATGAGGATCCAAGAATAACTTCCTGGGGGAAAATCATGAGAAAATGGAGGCTTGATGAATTGCCTCAGCTCTGGAATATCATTAAAGGTGATATGAGTCTGGTTGGTCCAAGACCTGAACGTGAAATTTATATTAATCAGTTATTACAGGTATCGCCTTTTTATAGATACTTGTTAAAAGTTAAGCCAGGTCTTACATCTTGGGGGATGGTCCAGTTTGGATATGCATCTAATTTAGATGAAATGATTGAAAGAATGCAGTACGATTTAATTTATGTTGAAAATGCATCGCTTCTATTAGACTTTAAAATCATGATGCATACGCTACGTATCATTTTATCCGGGAAAGGCAAATAATTCACCTATTGAAAAACAATATTGAAATATTGTCATCTCATGAAATTGACAGAAACAAATGGAACAAACTTGTTAATGATTGCAGCAATGGACTCATTTATGCTCAATCCGATTTATTAGATAGTTTGGCAGATAACTGGGCAGCTGTTATTATAGGAGATTATGAAGCAATTCTACCCATACCATACAGAAAAAAATGGGGAGTTAGCTATTCTTACTCAGTTCCTTTTGTTCAGCAACTTGGATTAATAGGGCATTCAGAAGACGCCAATCCCGCAAAAATCAAGTCTCAAATACAGCAAAAATTTAGCTATGGTACTATCCAATTAAATTCAGATAATGCCCCATTGGCCAATCATGTCGGAGCCATACCCAAACTTAATATGTATTTATCGTTGCAGCAACCATTTTCAGTTTTAGATAAGACTTTCAAAAAAGAAATCCCCAGAATTAGCGAAAAACTAATTACTAATAATTGGGTATTTAAAGAAAATATTCATGCTAAGGACTGCATCCATTTATACCAACAGATGCAAAGCCATAAAATGCAGCATATCAAAACATATGAATTTGAAAGACTAATTCAGTTTTGCAGTGAAAATAAAAACCCCAACCTGAAATATTATACAAGAGCTGTGCAGAATCCGGCAGGGGAAATTTGTTCGGTTGTATTATTACTGAGAGATAACAAAAGAATCTACAATATCATCAATGCGTCAACTCCGGAAGGCAGAAAAACAAGTGCCAATTATTTACTCTATTACGAGTGTTTTAAGGAATTCAGCGAATTGCCTTTGTTATTCGATTTTGAAGGTTCTTCTATACCGGGTATTGCCAGCTTCTATAACAAGTTCAACCCTCTCCAAGAGTTTTACTTTCTGTGGCATTATAATGCAATGCCTTTCCCTCTCTCGCTGATTCCTTAAGAGGAACTTCTTTTTTGCAAAATAGATGCTGCCAATAATAAATCAACAGGTCTGGTAATTTTAAGATTATCATAATCCCCCTCTATCAAAAAAGTTTTTTTACCGTAATATTCTACAACAGTGGCTTCATCGGTAAAAGAATCCTGATAAGGCAAATTAAAAGCATGGATCAACAATTCGCTTTTAAATGTCTGGGGAGTTTGTACAATTTTAACCAGATTCCGATCAATAGCCGAGTGGCCAGCATGCTTATCTACAATCCGGATACTGTCAGTAGCGCTAACAGCAGGTATAGCAGAACCCAATTGATTAGCCTGTTCATAGCAGGCTTTTATTAAGTCTGGTGTAACCAAACACCTAACCCCATCGTGAACAAAAACAATAGATTCCATATCCAGCAAATCAATCCCATTCTTAACTGAATGAAATCTTGTCTGCCCTCCGGCAACTATGGTAACTGCGTCTAATTTTCCCATTTCAGCTACCAGTTCTTTGCCCTGAATTAAATAATCAGTTGGTAAAACCAGTATAATTGAAATATCATTGAACGCTTCATAAAAAGCGTTCAATGTATACCAAAGTAGAGGTTTATTGTTCAATAACAAAAACTGTTTAGGAGTACTTACGCCCATTCTGGTACCCGATCCACCGGCGGTAATAATTGCAACTTTTTTTACCATGATTTATTTATATATAGCTACCAGGTTTTCTCCCTTACTGCTTTTAATTCCACGATACATTCCTGCACTATTAAAAACCATGGCAGTATTACCTTGTGCATCAATGCCAATCATTCCTCCCTCCCCATTCATGTTCACCAATTTTTCATTCACAACAGTATGCATTGCTTCCTGCAGGCTCAATCCTTTATATTCCATCAAACAACTTACATCATAAGAAGCAACTGCTCTTATAAACATTTCACCATGGCCAGTGCAACTGATGGCACAGGTTCTATTGTTGGCATATGTGCCTGCACCTATTACTGGGCTATCTCCAATTCTGCCATATTTTTTATTTGTCATACCTCCTGTAGAGGTAGCTGCTGCAATATTCCCCGCTGCATCCAATGCAACTGCTCCAACCGTTCCAAACTTTCTGTCCCGAAGCAACTCCTCCAGATGATGATTGGTATGATCCAGAGAATAGTTATCTGAGTCCCTGATGGCTTTCCATTGGTCGTATCGGAATTGAGAAAAGAAATAATCATCTGGCTCCAATTTAATGCCTTGCTGAATGGCAAAATCATTTGCTCCCTTACCACTTAAAAAAACATGATTGCTATTCACCATTACCTCGGCTGCCAGTTCAATAGGATTTCTTACATTTCTTACCCCACATATAGCTCCTGCAGATAAATCAAAGCCATTCATTATGGCAGCATCCATTTCTTGAACCCCTTTCTTGGTAAATACAGACCCTTTCCCTGCATTAAATAAAACATTGTCCTCCAGCACAATGATGGCGGCCTTAACCGCATCAATGGCAGTGCCCCCTTTTTCAAGTGATGCGTAACCGCTATTTAGTGCATCCTGCAAAACACCGGAATAAGCATGCTCCAGTTCTGGTGACATATCTTTTTTTAGGATGGTTCCTGCACCACCGTGAACCACTATGGTAAAGTCTGACATTTTACTAATTTTCAACGAAAGTAAAAATTATGTTATCGCAAAGATTCTAAATAATCAAGATGCCAATTAGAAAGCATTGAATAAAAATATCAAAATACTAATGAATCACTAATCAGTTCGAAACTGTCTGGTTGTTCAATAATCTTTTACATTCGATTAGTAATTTTGCTTTGTCAATTGCAACAGTCCCCACCGATTCACAAACAAGACCTCCGGCAATATTAGCCATTTCAGCAGCTAGTTGAATTTGCTTTGTAACAGCCATTACAAGGGAAACTACTGCAATTACTGTATCACCAGCTCCACTCACGTCCGCAATCTTTCTAACATGTGTTGGAATAATGGAACTATTCTGTTGATCCTGATAAAAAACGCCTTTTTCAGACAAGGTAATTAACGAGATCTGATGTTGCAATACCTCATGCAAAACATGGTGTATATGTTGCATTTTCTTCAAGTCAACTTCTTCAACAACCATATTCAATCCCTCTTTTACTTCTTTTAAATTTGGCTTGAAAAGGGTCACATTCTTATAGGATAAAAAGTTTTTCTTTTTTGGGTCTACCGCCGAGATAATCTGATGTTGATTGCAAATGTCCACTAGCTTTTCAATTGTCTGGCTAGTGAGAACGCCTTTGTTATAATCTTCAAAAATTACTACAGAAGGTTGATAAGTATTAATATAAGCTTCTACATTCTTAATCAATGCTTCTTCCAAAGTAGCGTCTATATCAGCTATAATTTCAGAATCAAGTCGCATCATCTGCTGATTCCTTGACATTACACGCATTTTATTCGTTGTAATCCTATCCTTAGAATGGATTACAAAGGAAGTATCAATTGAATGTTCCTTCATCAAACTTAATAAGGTCTGGCCATCAACATCGTCCCCTATCACTGAGATGATACCTGTTTTAGCACCCAGAGAAGCGGTATTCAATGCTACATTGGCTGCTCCACCTACCCTGCATTCTTTGTGACGAAGTTCAACAACTGGTACCGGCGCCTCCGGAGAAATTCTCTCCACATTACCCCACCAATAAGTGTCTAACATCACATCCCCTATAATCAATACATGTGTCTCTTTGAAACTATCAAACAGCTGATCAAAATTCATGGAATTATTTTTTTGCATTCCTAACTGCTATAAAATACAAAGGTATGCCCAACAAAGTAATGATTAATCCTGGCCATGTAAACTGAGGCTTATAAATAATTAAGAGTAAACAAAAACTAATCCCCATCAGCATATAAATGGCAGGCAATACCGGATAACCAATTGCCTTATAGGGCCTGGGCAAATCTGGCCTTGTCTTACGAAGAATAAAAATACCTGCGATGGTTAATACATAGAAAATAACAACAATAAAGGACACCATATCTAAAAGGTCTCCATATTTACCGCTTAAACATAGCAAACTGGCAACCACACATTGAGCCCATAATGCCCATTCAGGAACAGCATTTTTATTTAGTTTACCTGCATTCTTAAAGAACAGTCCATCCTGGGCCATTGTATAATATACCCTGGCACCCGCCAGTATTAAGCCATTGTTACAGCCGAAAGTAGAAATCATAATCATAGCAGCTATAATATAAGTGCCCATGCCTCCAAAAATCACATTGGATGCCGTTACCGCAACCCTATCAGATTCTGCAAATGCAATCTGATCTAACGGCAAAACACTCAAATACATCAGATTGGCAGAAACATAAATAAGGGTCACAATTAAAGTACCCAGAAATAAACTAAGTCCAATATTCTTCTGTGGGTTTTTAATTTCACCCGCAATGAATGTTACATTATTCCAGGCATCACTACTGAATATGGAGCCTACCATGGAAGCTGCAATAGCACCTAATGCTCCTGCACCCAGTACAGGTGCAATAATAGCTGCAGACATTTCACCCGTACCTTTCGTCATAGACTTCATGGTAAAAGCATCTGTCCAGTTTGCATTCCAAACCTCGGCGTCAGCAGCCAATAAAAAACCAAAGACAATTAACCCGAATAAGGATAATAATTTTGTAACGGTAAAAATGGTCTGAATCATTTTACCTCCCTGTACTCCTTTTGTATTGATATAAGTTAACAGAATGATGATAAAAATAGAAACAAACTGAGCAGGATATATTTTAAAAGGGCCCAACAAAAAAAGCACGTCTGCTTCATTCATTTCCAATGCAGGAATAAAATAGGCAGCGAATTTGCAGAAAGCAACCCCCACTGCGGCAATGGTACCTGTTTGAATTACAGAGAAGAAACTCCATCCATATAAAAAGCCGGTAAGTTTGTTATAAGACTCTTTTAAATAGACATACTGGCCACCGGCTTTAGGGAACATGGCACTTAACTCACCATAGCTTAATGCAGCAGTTAAAGTCATAAAACCAGTAAGTAACCAGACTACAATTAACCAGCCGGCACTCCCCACATTGCGGGTAATATCTGCACTAACAATAAAAATACCGGATCCAATCATGCTGCCGGCCACAATCATAGTTGCATCCAGCAAACCCAATGTGGGTTTAAAAGAAGGGGTAGTTTCTGACATAAAAAATCCCGCCCATTTTTAAAAGGGCGGGAATGAAGATAACAAATATGGTTGAACGATTATTGCTTCTTTGGATACAACTTATTTAAACCTGAAACCAGGTCATCAGTAATATTAAAAGCACTATCTTTTAAATACATGAACTCAGGTGCGCTGGAAAAAATGTACGCATATCCCTTGTCTTTATTGTACTCTTTTAGGAAGTCTTCAATTTTCTTTTTTACATCCTGGAGCTTTTTAAAGCTTTCATCCTGCATTTCCTGAGCCATCATCTGCTCTTTACCCTGATAGGTTCTTTCCATCTGTACCAATTCCTGTTGCTTGCTTGCTAATTCTGCCTGAGACAGACTTTGCCCCACACGCTGAAGTTCCTGATATTTATTAGTGAATACATTTTTCAATTCATTCAATTGCTTCGCATTGGCCTGATCTTTTAACTGTAAAGAAGAACGCACTTCTTTGAAGTATTCAAAATTGTTCTGAATAGAATCAGACTCAAAATAAGCTATTTTGAACCCGCCCGCTCCAGCACTTACAGAACTGCCCCCTGCTACAGCAGAAACAGATTTAGCACTAGAAAAATGTAAATAAAATAAAACAGCTACACCAATTGCAGTAGCGATTGAAAGTCCGGTAACAAAATTTTTCATACAGTAATTATTTTCCTAAAATAAGTCAATTTTTAAATTCACAGAAACCGATTCCTACACAGGGCTATTCAGTAAAAAAGTAGGAAGCCAAGGCTCCCTACTTTTACTTATCGTTTCAGTAACTGATTACTCTTCCTCATCAAAGCTCATAGCTTCTCTGGTAGTAGCCAGCACTTCATATTCTTCCTTACTTCCCACAATCATGTTCTCGAACTCTTTTTGTCCTGAACCTGCAGGAATTAAGTGTCCTGTAATTACGTTCTCTTTCAGACCCAACATGGCATCTGTCTTACCTTGAATAGCGGCCTGACTTAATACCTTGGTAGTTTCCTGGAACGAAGCAGCTGAAATCCAGCTTTGAACACCCAATGAAGCTTTGGTAA
>VFQM010001044.1_pt1 | contig 26166 bp, 20 predicted proteins | sample 3512391 | NCBI WGS metagenome assembly VFQM01 (sample SAMN10412369, study PRJNA504923) | tailings metagenome | isolation source: Replicate 1 from Balatoc abandoned mine | place: Philippines | reverse complement strand
CCGCCAAGCCGGCAGTCAAAAAAGCCGCAGCAAAACCGGTAGCCAAGAAAGCCGCCCCGGCCAAAAAGGCCGTCGCCGCCAAAAAACCGGCAGCCAAGCCCGTAGCCAAAAAAGCCGCCGCCAAGCCGGCAGTCAAAAAAGCCGCAGCAAAACCGGTAGCCAAGAAAGCCGCTCCGGCTAAAAAGGCCGTCGCCGCCAAAAAACCGGCAGCCAAGCCCGTAGCCAAAAAAGCCGCCGCCAAGCCGGCAGTCAAAAAAGCGGCAGCAAAACCGGCAGTCAAAAAGCCGGCAGCAAAACCGGTGGCCAAGAAAGCCGCTCCGGCAGCCAAGAAACCGGTTGCGAAAAAGGTGGTCGCCGCCAAACCCGCGCCGGCTCCGGCACCTGCACCCGCACCGGCGGTACCGGTCATCAAGCCCTTCGGGCTCTAACAGGTCGGGCATTGCCCAATCTGAAACGGGGGCTCGGCCCCCGTTTTTATTATCGCGGCCGGGGACTCGTTCCCCGTTTCATCTCCCCCGACTGGCTATGGCCGCCTCTGCATGGCGGAAGATCCGGCCTGCACGAAGCGCTTGCCGCAATATCGTCCCCAAGGCAGGCGCAGGGCCAGTAGCAGGGCAAGCACCCCTCCATAGATCAGCGGCTCGGTCAGGTCTTTTTTCACCAGCCACAGGTAATGGACCACACCCAGCAGGGCAATCAGGTAAATCAAGCGGTGCAGTTGCTGCCAGCGGCGGCCAAGGCGGCGCATCATGGCATGGCTCGAGGTCGCGGCAAGCGGGACGAGCAGGATGAAGGCAGCGAAGCCGACGGTAACGAAGGGGCGCTTGACGATGTCCCTGGCGATAGCCGCCGGGTCGAAGAATTGATCCAGCCAGACATACGCGACGAAGTGCAGGCAGGCGTAAAAGAAGGCGAACAGCCCCAGCATGCGCCGGTAGCGGATGAGACCGGCCTGGCCGGTCAACCGCCGCAGCGGGGTGACGGACAGCGTCACCAGCAGCCCGGCCAACGCCCAGGTGCCGGTGGAACGGGTAACGAACTCGATCGGGTTCGCCCCCAGACCGCCGGCAACCCCCAGATACACCAGCCGCGCCAACGGCAACAGACAAACCAGAAAGACTCCGGCCTTGAGGGTGCGCAAGGCGACGGACATCAGAAGAATTTTTGCAGGTCCATGCCTCGATACAGTTGGGCAACCTGCGCGCCATAGCCGTTGAACATCAGCGTATCGCGCTTGGACAGTTCGCCGATGCGGCGCTCCTTGGCCTGGCTCCAGCGCGGATGGTCGACCTCCGGATTGACGTTGGAATAGAAACCATATTCGCGCGGCGCGGCCGCCATCCAGGTGGTCAGCGGCGGCTTTTCGACGAAGCGGATCTTGACGATGGATTTGGCGCTCTTGAAGCCGTATTTCCACGGCACCACCAGCCGGATCGGCGCGCCGTTCTGATTGGGCAGCACCTCGCCGTAGAGGCCGACCGCCAGGATCGCCAGCGGATGCATCGCTTCATCCAGCCGCAGGCCTTCGAGGTAGGGCCAGCTCAGGATGCGCCGGCGCAAGCCCGGCATCTGTTCGGGATCGTTCAGCGTCACGAACTCGACATATCTGGCGTTGCCGGTGGGCGCCGCGCGCCGGATGAGTTCCTTCAGCGGGAACCCCACCCACGGGATCACCATCGACCAGCCTTCGACGCAGCGCATCCGGTAGACGCGCTCTTCCAGCGGCGCAAGCTTCAGCAGCGCGTCGATATCGTAGGCTTTGGGATGGGCCACCTCGCCCTCGACCGCCACCGTCCATGGACGCGTTTTCAGGCTGCCTGCGTTTTCCGACGGATCGCCTTTGCCGGTGCCGAATTCGTAGAAATTGTTGTAGGTGGTGACATCCTTGTACGGCGTCCTGTCTTCGTCGAGGCGGTAGGCGCTGGCGCGCACGCCGGCCAGTTTGGCGCCGGCCCCGGCCTCGGGCGAAATCCCCAGAACGGCGCCGGCCGCCAGCGCACTCACGCCCTGCATGAAGCGGCGGCGTTCCCGGTAGATGTCGGGCGGCGTGATGTCGGACGGGGCGATATCGTTCGGGTAACGTATCAGCATGATGGAATCCTGTGGAAAAAGGCGGCTCCCTGGAATGCTCAGTGTATGCGCGCATTTCCCCCCATGCACCTGTATGAATTGACCCCTTCGGGCAGTTTTTGTTTCATCGTGGACCTGATAAGGTGCGCACCTGTCGTACGCCTTTGTTCTTCTTGCGGAATCTGCCATGCGCGCCTTGCTCGTCCTGCTGTTCACCCCGTTGCTTGCTTTCGCCCAGGCGGGCGGCCCGCCCTTCATCCCGGTCAACATGATGAAGGCAAGCGCCACCCCGGTATCCAGCACGGTCAACGCAGTGGGCGCGCTGATTGCCGAGGACAGCGTGGTATTGCGCCCGGAAATCGACGGCCGCATCGACAAACTGCTGTTCAAGGAAGGCCAGCCGGTGAAGAAAGGCGCGGCGCTGGTGGTGCTCGATTCCGCCGAGCCGCGCGCGCGCCTGGCTGCCGCCCAGGCCGACCTCAAGCTGGCGGAAAGCCGCTACAGGCGCAGCGAGGAACTGGTCGCGCAGAATTTCATCTCCAGGCAGGCGCTCGACGAAGCGCGCGCCAACCTCGACATCCTGCGGGCGCGCCTGCGCCAGGAGCAGGTGGCCCTCGACAAGACGGTGATCCGCGCGCCGTTTGCCGCCCTGGCCGGATTGCGCCAGGTCAGCCCCGGCGCCTATGTCAGCAAGGGCGACGACATCGTGCGGCTGGATGCGCTCGGCAACCTGAAACTGGAGGTGCCGGTGCCCGAAACCTACCTGCCGCTGGTGCGTATCGGCCTGCCGGTCACCCTGACCATCGACGCCCTGCCCGGCCAGACGTTCAGCGGCAAGGTGCACGCCATCGACCCGGTGGTCGACCCGGTCAGCCGCAACGTGCGGGTGCGGGCGCGCATCGCCAATCCCGCCGGCATGCTCAAACCCGGCATGTTCGCTCGCGCCACCGCCGATCTGGGCGGCAAGACCAGCGCGATCCTGCTGCCCGAACAGGCGATCGTGCCGCGCCCGGATGGCTCGTACGTTTTCCTGGCGGTCGGCGGCAAGGCCGACCTGCGCAAAGTCACGCTGGGCAAGCGCGAGCCGGGGCGGGTCGAGATCGTATCCGGCGTTGCGGCCGGCGACACCGTCATCCTCGACGGCCAGATCAAACTGCGTCCCGGCGTACCGGTGGTCACGCTGGAGCAGGCGGCGCAGATGATGAAGAAAATGCAGGCCGGCCAGCCCCGCTGATGCGGGCCGGCCGCGCTCAATTCAGGCAAACCGCGAAGACCGATCCATGATCCTCTCCGATATTTCCATCCGCCGCCCGGTGCTGGCCACCGTGATGAGCCTGCTCATCATCCTGGTCGGCCTGATCGCCTTCGACCGCCTGCCGGTGCGCGAATACCCCAATATCGACGCGCCGGTGGTATCGGTGCGCACGGTCTATCCCGGCGCCTCCGCCGAAGTGATGGAGAGCCAGGTCACCAAGACGCTGGAGGATTCGCTGTCCGGCATCGAGGGCATCCGCACCATCAAATCGGTGAGCCGCGAGGAAGTCAGCCAGATCACGGTGGAGTTCATCCAGTCGCGCGACCCCGAAGCCGCCGCCAACGACACCCGCGACCGCGTGGCGCGGGTGCGCGGCCAACTGCCCAGCGAGACGGAAGACCCGGTGGTGGCCAAGATCGAAGCCGACGCCCAGGCCATCATCTGGCTGGCTTTTTCGAGCGACCGCCAGTCGCCGCTGGAAATCACCGACTACGCCGACCGCGTGGTGGCCGACCAGTTGAAGACCCTGCCCGGCGTCGCCTCGGTCATCATCGGCGGCGAGCGCCGCTATGCCATGCGGATATGGCTCGACCCCGACCGCATGGCGGCGCTGGGGGTGACGGTGCAGGACGTGGAGGCGGCGCTGCGCAGCCAGAACACCGAGCTGCCTTCCGGCCGCATCGAAAGCCAGACGCGCGAGTTTTCCGTGCTGGCCGAAACCGACCTGCGCACCCCGGCGCAGTTCGAGCAGGTCATCATCCGCGACAGCGGCGGCATCCTGGTGCGCTTGGCCGACGTCGGCCGCGCCGAGGTCGGCGCCGAGGACGAGCGCAACGTCGTGCGCGTCAACGGCCGCGCCGCGGTGGGCCTCGGCATCGTCAAGCAGTCGACCGCCAACACGCTGGCAGTCGCGCGCGCGGTGAAGGCCGAGCTGCCGCGCCTGCAAGCCGCCCTGCCGGCAGGCATGCAGCTCAAGGTCGGCTTCGACAGCTCGATCTTCATCGAGAAATCGATCGACGCCGTGTACACCACTATGCTCGAAGCCATGGTGCTGGTCGTGGGGGTGATTTTCCTGTTCCTGCGCAACTGGCGCGCCACCCTGATCCCCTTCGTCACCATCCCGGTGTCGCTGATCGGCGCCTTCATCTTCCTCTACGCCATGGGCTTCACCATCAACGTGCTGACCCTGCTCGGGCTGGTGCTGGCGATCGGCCTGGTGGTGGACGATGCCATCGTCATGCTGGAAAACATCTACCGCCACATCGAGGAAGGCATGCCGCCGTTCGAGGCGGCGGTCAAGGGCGCCAAGGAAATCGGTTTCGCGGTGATGGCGATGACGCTCACGCTGGTCGCGGTGTTCGCGCCGCTGGCGTTCGCCGAGGGCAATACCGGCAAGCTGTTCACCGAATTCGCGATGACGGTGGCGGCGGCGGTGCTGGTGTCCGGCTTCGTCGCGCTGACGCTGACGCCGATGCTGGCGAGCAAGATCCTGCACCATCAAACCAGCCATAACGCCTGGTTCAATTTCGGCGAGCGCGTGCTGAACGGATTGAACAACGCCTACACCCGCGGCCTGACGCGCGTGGTCAAGCATCCGCTGATCGTTGCGCTGGTGTTCGCGGTGGCGGCGGCGGCCGCCTTCGGCCTCCTGAAATCGCTCAAATCCGAACTGGCGCCGACCGAGGACCGCGGCTTCTTCATCGGCTTCATGCTGGCGCCGGAAGGCGCCACCCTGCAATACACCGACCAGTATGCGCGCCAGCTCGAAGGCCTCTACCAGGGCGTGCCCGAAGTGAATACGGCGTTCGTCGTGGTGGCGCCGGGGCTGGAACGCCCCAACCCGGTCAACAGCGCGCTGTCGTTCGTGACGCTGAAACCGTGGGAGGAACGCAGCCGCAGCCAGCAGGCGATCACCGCAAGCCTCGGCCCGCAGATGTTCATGGGCATGCCGGGCGTGCTCGCCTTCCCGATCAACCCGCCCTCGCTCGGCCAGAGCTTCCGCAATCCGCCGCTGCAGTTCGTGGTGCAGGCGCCGAGCTATGCCGAGCTGGACCAGGCCGTGGAAGCGCTGATGGCCAAGGTGCGCGAATATCCGGGACTGCTCAACGCCGACACCGATCTCAAGCTCAACAAGCCGCAACTCAAGGTCGACATCAACCGCGACAAGGCGGCGCAGATGGGGGTCGGCATCGACACCATCGGGCGCACCCTGGAAACCCTGCTCGGCGGGCGCGAAGTCACCCGCTTCAAGCAGGCAGGCGAGCAGTACAACGTGGTGGTGCAGCTCGACCCCGCCGCGCGCGCCACCCCGCAGGACCTGACCGCGCTGTACGTGCGCGGCCAGGGCGGCAGCCTGACGCCGCTGTCCAACCTGGTCGCCGTTTCCGAAACCGTCGCGCCGAAGGAGCTCAACCACTTCGACCGCCAGCGCGCCGCCATCATCTCGGCCAACATCGCGCCCGGCTACACGCTGGGCGAGGCGCTCGCCTTCATGGATCGGGCCGCCAAGGAAACGCTGCCGAAATCCGCGCGCACCGCGCTCGACGGCCAGTCGCGCGAATTCGGCGAATCCGGGCAGACGCTCGCCATCACCTTCGCGCTGGCGCTGATCGTCATTTACCTGGTGCTGGCGGCGCAGTTCGAGAGCTTCGTTTCACCCTTCATCATCATGCTCACCGTGCCGCTCGCCGCCACCGGCGCGCTGCTGGCACTGAAGCTCAGCGGCGCCACGCTCAACGTCTACAGCCAGATCGGGCTGGTGATGCTGGTCGGCCTGATCACCAAGCACGGCATCCTGATCGTCGAATTCGCCAACCAGCTGCGCGAACGCGGCAAGCCCCGGGCCGAGGCGGTGATCGAGGCCGCCGGGCTGCGTCTGCGGCCGATCCTGATGACCACCTCTGCGATGGTGCTCGGCGCAGTGCCGCTGGCGCTGGCCGCCGGCGCCGGAGCGGAATCGCGCTCGCCCATCGGCTGGGTCATCGTCGGCGGCCTACTGCTCGGCACCCTGTTGACGCTGTTCGTCATTCCGGTTGCCTACATCCTGCTGACGCGCGACCGCACAGCTGCCGCCCACGCAATTCCGCCGCTCGCCGCCAGCCCCCGCGAGTGACGAACGCGCCCACCGTGCTGACGAAGCTTCGTCAGCACGGTGGGCGCGTCTTTTCATCAGGCCGTCAAGTCCGCCTGCTTTAATGCGGTTTTCCGCGCTTTCCGCGCCTTACGGGAGACTGGCATGAACCCTGCTCGATTCCTTGAACACGCAAACAAGGAGACACCGGAATGATCGAACTGGAACCCGGCAACGCGCTGGACATCGTCCTGCAGGAAGACAGCCACGGCCGCGACCGCGTGGTGGTGGCGCTCCAGGCGCACGGGTGCGAACTCAACCTGACCCCGCATCAGGCGCGGGTGCTGGCGACCGAACTCATCATGGCGGTGAACCGCGCCGAGGTACGCAGCAACCTCAAGCACAGCCAGAACATGGTGCGCGGCGTTCAGCCTGCCGAACAAAAGCGCGGCCTGTTCACCCAGGCTTTCGCCAAGTAGGTTTCAAGGCCAGCCGGTTTCGACTGGACCTGGGTAGCGGGCAAGCCGCCCGAACTGCCCGATAAGTCGCCTCCGCATTGTCGGAGGCCCGCCATCCGTGATAGGGTGGCATTCAGGCGCGGAGGACTCGTCCCCGCGCCTTTTTATTCCACACTTCGCAGGAACCAGCATGGCCGTCATCGAACTCACCAAGGACAACTTCGAATCCACCATCCAGGGCAACGACGTTGTCATCGTCGACTTCTGGGCGCCGTGGTGCGGTCCCTGCCGCGGGTTTGCCCCGGTTTTCGAGGCCGCATCCGAAAAGCACGCCAACATCGTCTTTGCCAAGGTCAACACCGAAGTCGAACAGGACTTGGCCGGCTATTTCCAGATCCGCTCCATCCCCACGCTGATGGTGTTCCGCGAACAGGTCATCCTCTTCTCGGAGGCCGGCTCGCTGCCCGCCAATGCGCTGGATTCGCTGATCGAGCAAGTGATGGGGCTGGACATGGCGCAGGTCCACAAGGACATCGCCGAGCAGCAAGCCCAGCAGGGCCAGGCCTGATCAGCGCCTGCCGGCGCCGGACAACAATTGCCGCAGCAGCGGCAGCGTGATCGGACGGCGCATTTCGAGGCTGAAGCGGTCGAGCGCCTCCAGCACCCGCAGCAGGCTCTGCATGTCGCGCGCGGTATGGTTCAGTAGGTAGTCCGCCACCTGGGGCTCCAGCCGGAACCCCAGGGTTTCGGCGTGCTGCGCCAGCGCCGCACGTTTTTCGGCGTCGTCCAGGCCGTGCAACTGGAACACCAGGCCCCAGCCCAGCCGGGTCTGCAATTCCGGCATCACCGGCAGGTCGGCCGGCGCCGCCTTGCCCGCCGCCAGCCACAACCCGCCCGCCTCGCGCACCCGGTTGAATGCGGCAAAGCCGGCGCGCTGCTGCGCGGCGTCCCACGCGTCGACCCGGTCCGCGACCACCGCCTGCGCGGCGTTGGACCCGGTGACATCCACGCTCAGGCCGCGCACCCGACAGGCATGCGCCCAGGCCGCCAGCAAATAGCTCTTGCCGCTGCCCGGCGCACCCCACACATAGACCATGCGCTCGGCCGCGCTGCCGTCGAGCATGGCCTGCAGTTGCGCCATCAGTTCGACGTTGCGCCCCGCCACGAAGCGGGCGAGTTCGGGCTGGGCAGGGGGGCGGATGTCGAGAAGCAACTGTTGCATAGGGGCGCAAGGATAAGCCAAAAGCCCCCGCAACGCGCCAGAAAAACCCGGGCGCCGCCAGGTGAAAACGTCCGCCACGCAGCGCTATACTTGAAAACCTTGCCTATCCGAACCTCGAGTCGTCCCGATGAGCCTTGCCTTTCCCGTTCCGCTCAAACCCGTGATCCAGCCGCCGCCCATGGTGGAGGAAATACTCGCCCCCGCTGAACGCGAGGCGCTGAAGGCGCGCATCAAGGCGCTGATGAAACAGCAGGATGCGGTGCTGGTGGCACATTACTACACCTCGGCCGACCTGCAGGACCTGGCCGAGGAAACCGGCGGCTGCGTGTCGGATTCGCTGGAGATGGCGCGCTTCGGCCACGCCCACCCGGCGCAGACGCTGATCGTCGCCGGGGTCAAGTTCATGGGCGAGACCGCCAAGATCCTGAATCCGGAAAAGCGCGTCATCATGCCCGACCTCCAAGCCGAGTGCTCGCTCGATCTGGCCTGCCCGGCGGACGAATTCGCCGCCTTCTGCGACGCCCACCCGGACCGCTTGTCCGTCGTCTACGCCAACACCAGCGCCGCGGTGAAGGCGCGCGCCGACTGGGTCGTCACCTCCGGCATCGCCGCCAAGATCGTCAAGTACCTGCACCGCCAGGGCCACAAACTGCTGTGGGCGCCGGACCGCCATCTGGGCGAGTACGTACGGCGCATCAGCGGCGCCGACATGCTGCTGTGGCAGGGCTCCTGCGTGGTGCACGAGGCGTTCAAGGCCGAGGCGCTCGCGAAGCTGCGCGCCGAACACTCGGCCGCGGCGGTGCTGGTGCACCCGGAATCGCCCGAGTCCGTGATCGCGCTGGCCGACGTGGTCGGTTCGACCACGCAGCTGATCGAGGCGGTGCGCACCCTGCCCAACCCGGAATTCATCGTCGCCACCGACAACGGCATCTTCCACAAGATGCGTGCGGCCGCCCCCGGCAAGCTGCTGCTGGAAGCGCCGACCGCGGGCGACGGCGCCACCTGCACCTCGTGCGCGCACTGTCCGTGGATGGCAATGAACGGTCTGAGAAAGCTTGCCGCCGTGCTGGAGTCCGGCGGCAACGAAATCCACATCGAGGAAAGCATTCGCGCCAAGGCCGCCGTGTCGATCCAGCGCATGCTGGATTTTGCGGCCGCCGAAAAGGCCGGAAAAATTCAACTGGGCGACTGAGCCGTCCCTCCGGCCATGGCCGGAACCCGCCTGCGCGCGCATTCGGGCGGCCGTTCAAGCAGGCCGCCGCGCCAGCTGGCGGTCGTGCAGGCGCGATAGCAGGACTTGTGCGGCGAGCGCGCCCAGCAGGGCCATGAACATGTCCCACTGCGTGTCCCACACGTCGCCCTGGGTGGCGAGAAAGGCGTCGGCCTCCCCGCCCACCGCCAGGGCCACGCCCCATTCGACGAATTCGTAGCTGGCGCTGACCGCCAGCGCCACGCACGTCACCAGAAAGAACAGCCAGCCGCCGGGCCGCAAGGGGGTAGCGCGCAGCAGGATTTCGCGGGCGAGCATGGACGGGATGAATCCCTGCGCCAGATGTCCCAGCCGGTCGTAATGGTTGCGCGACAGATCCAGCGCGTCCTGCAGCCAGAGCCCCAGCGGCACCCGGGAATAGGTATACGCGCCGCCCAGCATCAGGATCAGACCATGGACAAACAACAGCCGGTAGAGCAGCGGCGTCAGCGGAAAACGCCGCCGCGTTGCGATCAATAGCGGCAGGCCCAGCATCACCGGCAGGGTTTCCAGGAACCAGGTCGGGCGGTCGAACGGGGCCATCCCCGACGCGGCGAGCGCCAGCACGGTCAGCCCCGCCAGCACGGGTTTTTCGTAGCGCATGGCGCAGTTCATTTTCATGCGATGCATTCTTCCTGCCGCTCCAGTTGGGTAAACAGTGGCCGGCGGCGGCGCGGCGGCCCCGTTCTCGGATACGCGACGGCACGCGCTGCCGACATCCCGGCAATATCCCGTAAAATACAGCTTTTGCAGCACCGTCACGCCATGACTTCCCGCCTCCGCGAAATCCCCTACAACTACACTTCGTTTTCCGACCGCGAAATCGTCATCCGCCTGCTCGGCGCCGCTGCGTGGGACGTGCTCAACACGCTGCGCAACGAACGCAAGACCGGACGCTCGGCGCGCATGCTGTTCGAGGTGCTGGGCGATATCTGGGTGGTGCGGCGCAACCCCTACCTGGAAGACGACCTGCTCGACAACCCGAAGCGGCGGCAGATGCTGGTCGACGCGCTGCGGCATCGCCTGCACGAGATCGAAGTGCGGCGCCAGGGCAACGAACTGGTCGGCCAGCTGCTGGCAGCGGCCGGGCACGCGGTGCGCGAATTCGAGGCCTGGTTCGACGACACCGCCAGCCTGCGGGCGCGCATCCTGCGCCGCCTGGCGGGCGTCACCCGCAAGGACAACATCGCGTTCGACGGCCTGGCGCGCGTCTCGCATGTCACCGACGCCACCGACTGGCGGGTGGAATATCCTTTCGTGGTGCTGACCCCGGACACCGAAGCCGAGATGGCCGCGCTGGTGGCCGGGCTGATCGAACTGGGGCTGACCATCATTCCGCGCGGCGGCGGCACCGGCTACACCGGCGGCGCCATCCCGCTCACCGAACGGGCCGCCGTCATCAACACCGAGAAGCTCGAAGCGATGAGCGCGGTGGAAATGCGCGCCCTGCCCGGGGTCGAGTTCGAGGTGCCGACGATCCACTGCGGCGCCGGCGTGGTGACCAAGCGGGTGATGGAAGCGGCCGATGCCGCCGGCCTGGTGTTCGCGGTCGATCCGACCTCGGCGGACGCCTCGACCATCGGCGGCAACGTATCGATGAACGCGGGCGGCAAGAAGGCCGTGCTGTGGGGCACCGCACTGGACAACCTGGTGTCGTGGCGCATGGTCACGCCGGACGCCGACTGGCTCGAGGTCAGCCGGCTCAACCACAACCTCGGCAAGATCCACGACGCGCCTTCGGCCACCTTCGAGATCCGCCGCTTCGCCGCCGACGGCAGGACGCCGAAAGGCTCGCCGGAGATCCTCACCATCCCCGGCAGCCGCTTCCGCAAGACCGGCCTCGGCAAGGACGTCACCGACAAGTTCCTCGCCGGCCTGCCCGGCATCCAGAAGGAAGGCTGCGACGGCCTGATCACCTCGGCGCGCTTCATCCTGCACCGGCTGCCGGCGCACACCCGCACCGTGTGCCTGGAATTCTTCGGCAATGCCGCCGAAGCCACTCCGGCAATCGTCGAGGTGAAGGAGTATTGCGACGCGCATCCCGCCATCCTGCTCGCCGGGCTGGAGCATCTCGACGCGCGCTACGTCAAGGCGGTCGGCTACGCCACCAAGGCGCCGCGGGCCGCGCGGCCGAACATGGTGCTGCTGATCGACGTCGTCTCGGACGACGAAGTCGCGGTGGGCGAAGCCGCCTCGCGCATCGTGCGCATCGCCAACGCGCGCGGCGGCGAAGGCTTCATCGCGGTGGCGCCCGAAACCCGCAAGATCTTCTGGCTCGACCGCGCCCGCACCGCGGCGATCGCGGCGCACACCAACGCGTTCAAGATCAACGAGGACGTGGTGATCCCGCTGCCGCGGCTGGGCGACTACACCGACGGCATCGAGCGCATCAACATCGAACTGTCGATCGCCAACAAGCTCAAGCTGCTCGACGCGCTGGCCGAGTTCTTCGCCGCGCCGCTGCCGCTGCTGGAAGACGACGACACCGTCGCCGATCCCGTGCAGGTGGAAGAAAAGCGCCAGCGCGCGCTGGCGCTGATCGAAACCGTGAAAGCCCGCTGGCTGGACTATGCCGGCGACCTCGATGCGCCGCACCAGCACGGAACGGTCTTCGCCGCGCTGCGCGACAAGCACATCCGCGTGTCGTGGAAGCGCGAGATGCGGCGCGAACTGCACCAGCTGTTCATCGGCCGCGAATACATCCGCCTGCTCGAAGCCTGCGACCGCATCCACAAAGAGGTGCTGAAAAGCCGCGTTTTCGTGGCGCTGCACATGCACGCCGGCGACGGCAACGTGCACACCAACATTCCGGTCAACTCCGACGACTACGCCATGCTGCAGGCCGCCAACGCGGCGGTGGCGCGCATCATGGCGCTGGCCACCGAACTCGGCGGGGTGATTTCGGGCGAGCACGGCATCGGCCTGACCAAGCTGGAATTCCTCGACGAGGCGGCCATCGCGACCTTTGCCGACTACAAGAACAAGGTCGATCCGGCGCACCGCTTCAACAAGGGCAAGCTGCTGCCGGGCGCCGATCTGCGCAACGCCTACACGCCGTCGTTCGGCCTGCTGGAAGCCGAGTCGATCATCCTCGAAGCCTCGGAAACCGGCGCCATCGCCGATTCGATCAAGGACTGCCTGCGCTGCGGCAAGTGCAAACCGGTTTGCAACACCCACATCCCGCGCGCCAACCTGCTGTACTCGCCGCGCAACAAGATCCTCGCCACCTCGCTGCTGATCGAGGCCTTCCTGTACGAGGAGCAGACCCGGCGCGGCGTGTCGCTGAAGCACTTCGACGAGTTCGGTGACGTCGCCGACCACTGCACCATCTGCCACAAGTGCAAGAATCCCTGCCCGGTCGACATCGACTTCGGCGACGTCTCGGTCGCCATGCGCAACCTCTTGCGCCGCCAGGGCAAGAAAAAATTCAATCCCGGCACCTGGGCGTCGATGGCATTTCTGAACGCGACCGACCCCGCCACCATCAAGGCGCTGAGAAAGCCGCTGATCGAATGGGGCTACGCCGGCCAGCGGCTGGGGCACCAGTTGTTCAAGCGCATCGGGCTGATCCAGGCGCAGACGAAAAACCCGCCCGCCACCCTGGGCCGGCCCAAGCCGGTCGCGCAGGTCATCCATCTGGTCAACAAGCCGATGCCCGGCGGGCTGCCGAAGAAAACCTCGCGCGCGCTGCTGGGACTGGAAGACCCGTCAATCGTGCCGATCCTGCGCAACCCGGCCAGGCTGTCCGACGATTCCGACGCGGTGTTCTATTTCCCCGGCTGCGGCTCGGAGCGGCTGTTTTCACAGATCGGGCTCGCCACCCAGGCGATGCTGTTCGAGCTCGGCGCACAGACCGTGCTGCCGCCCGGCTACCTCTGTTGCGGCTACCCGCAGACCGCGAACGGCCAGGCCGACAAGGGCGAAGCGATCACCGCGGCCAACCGCGTGCTGTTCCACCGCGTCGCCAACACGCTCAACTATCTCGACATCAAGACCGTGATCGTGTCGTGCGGCACCTGCATGGACCAGCTGCTGAAATACGAATTCGAGAAGATCTTCCCCGGCTGCCGCCTGCTCGACATCCACGAGTACCTGATGGAGAAAGGCGTGAAACTGGACAATGTCGGCGGCGAGAAATACCTCTTCCACGACCCCTGCCACACGCCGATGAAGACCCACGCGCCGATGAAGGTCGCCAACGCGCTGCTCGGCGGCGGGGTCGCCTTGTCCGACCGCTGCTGCGGCGAATCCGGCACGCTCGCCGTCAGCCGGCCGGACATCTCGACGCAGATCCGCTTCCGCAAGGAAGAGGAAATCCGCGCCAACGTCGCCGCGCTCGGCGCGGGCAAGCAGCCGGTCAAGCTTCTCACCAGCTGCCCGTCCTGCCTGCAGGGGCTGGCGCGCTACAGCGACGACGCCGGCACCGAGCCCGACTACATCGTGATCGAACTGGCGAAGCAGCTGCTCGGCGAGAACTGGATGGCGAGCTACCTCGCGCGCGTGGGGAACGGCGGGATCGAGCGCGTGCTGCTGTGAGTTGCCCCCTGTGTGACGAATCCGGCGGACAGCTGCTGTGGCAGGACGATTTCTGCCGCGTCATCCTCGCCGACGAACCGGACCATCCCGGCTTCCTGCGGGTGATCGCGAAGGACCACGTGAAGGAAATGACTGATCTTGCGCCGGCCGATCGCGACGCGCTGATGCGGGTGGTGTGGGCGGCGGAGGCGGCACTACGCGAGGTGATGGCGCCGGACAAGGTCAACCTCGCCGCGCTCGGCAACGTGGTTCCGCATCTGCACTGGCACGTGATTCCGCGCTTTGCCGACGATCCGCATTTCCCCAACGCGGTGTGGGGCGAGCGCAAACGCCAGGCGCCGCATCCGGCGCCGGCCGATCTGGATACGCGGCTCGCCGCTTGCCTCAGCCGCCGGCTTGCTCGCGCTCGGGAAACGGGATGAGCTTGCCGCTTTCCGGCGTGGGGGGTGGCTGGACGCGCTGGGCGGGGAAGACGGCCGAGAAGGTGCTGCCTTTGCCCGGGGTGGACTGGATGTCCAGCCGTGCGCCGTGGCGGGTGAGGACATGCTTGACGATGGCGAGCCCGAGCCCGGTGCCGCCGGTTTCGCGCGAACGGCTGCGATCCACCCGGTAGAAGCGTTCGGTCAGGCGCGGAATATGCTCGGCGGCGATGCCTTCGCCGGTGTCGGTCACGGAAAACGTCCCCTCGCCGTCGCACTCGCGCCAGGCCAGCGTGATTGCGCCGCCTTCGGGGGTGTAGCGCACGGCGTTCGACACCAGGTTGCCGAGCGCGCTGCGGATTTCCTGCAGGTTGCCCGCCAGCCAGGCCGCGCTGTCGATTTCCAGCCTGACCGAGTGCCGGCCGCGGCTGAGCGATTCCGCCTCGGCCTTCAGCGCATGCGCCATTTCGGGCACGTTGACGGGCTCGTCATGCAGCAAGTGGTCGGCGCTCTCCAGGCGCGACAGCGTCAGAAGATCATCCAGCAGATGCTGCATGCGCCGGGTGTGATCGAGCATCAGGTCGAAATAATGGCGGCTGTCGGCAGCCGGCAACCCGGGGGCGTCGGCGAGCGTTTCGACGAAGCCGCCGACCACCGTCAGCGGCGTCCGCAGTTCATGCGAAACGTTGGCGATGAAGTCGCGCCGCATCTCGTCGACGCGCTCGAGGTCGGTGATATCGCGCGCGACCAGCAACTTCTTGCTCTCGTCGAACGGCACCAGTTGTAGCGACAGGGTAATCTCGCGATTAACCGGCGATTTGCACACCAGGCGCCGCGAGTAGTCCGCCGCATCGAGAAACTCCAGAAAATGCGCCTGCCGCAGCAGGTAACGCACGAACTGGCCGCGGTCGCGCTCGCAATCCAGCCCCAGGTATCTACGCGAGGCCGGATTGCACCAGTCGATCTGTTCGCTGCCGTTGAGAATGACCATGCCGTCGGGCACCGCCATCGCGGCATGCTCGAACTGTTCAAGCGCCGAGGTGAGCCGGCCGCGGCTGGCTTTTTGGCGGCGCTGCAGCTTCTGCAGCCGGTAGAAGATGTCGCCCCAGGTGCCGGTGGCGTCCGGGGGTTCCACTTCGTCGGGGTTTTCCAGCCAGCGCGCCAGGCGGAACTCCTGCCACAGGCGGCGCAGCATCACGAAAGCCTGGATGCCGGCGAGAAACCCCAGCGCAGCCACCCAGCCGGAAGCGGCCCACAGAATCAGCGCCACCAACAACACGCTGGCCAGCACGCTGAGCGGACGCCACCAGAAACCCATGTTCAACCTTCCTCAAAACCCGGTAGGTGGATTATCCCACTTCGGCCGAAAAGCGATAACCCGAGCCGCGCACGGTCTGGATCAGTTCGGCATGGCCGGACGGTTCCAGCGCCAGGCGCAGGCGGCGGATGTGGACGTCGACCGTGCGCTCCTCCACGAACACGTCGTCGCCCCACACCTGATCGAGCAGCTGGGTGCGCGAATAGACGCGCTCGGGATGGGTCATGAAAAAATGCAGCAGGCGGAATTCGGTCGGCCCCAGTTCCAGCGCCTGGCCCCTGCCGGACACCCGATGACTGGAGGGGTTGAGCTTGAGGCCGTTGATCTCGACCGGCTCGTCGGTCATCTGTGGTGCGCGGCGGCGCAGCACGGCCTTGATGCGCGACACCAGCTCGCGCGGCGAAAACGGCTTGGTGATGTAGTCGTCGGCGCCGGTATCCAGCCCCAGCACCTTGTCGCGTTCCTCGCCGCGCGCGGTCAGCATGATGATGGGGATCGGCTGGTAGCGCTCGTCGCTGCGCAAGCGTTTGCACAGGTCGATGCCCGACATGCCGGGCAGCATCCAGTCGAGCAGAATGACGTCGGGCAGGGTATTTTTGAGGAATTTCAGCGCATGCTCGGCGTCACCGGCGGCGGTGACCTGATGGCCCGCCTGCGCCAGGTTGAATTTGAGCAGTTCCTGAATCCCGGGTTCGTCTTCGACCAGCAGAATATTGGCAGCCATGGGGTCTCCGGCCTTGTTGCAATGTTGGCCATGCTATGACGGCAGTATGACCGATTTATGACATCCGGCATCCCCGCAAGCCCCTGCCAACCCGTGCGCTGGTAGAATTCCGGGCTTATTTGTTCGCCCCGTCTGCCATGGATAAAACCACCCATTTCGGCTACCAGCAGGTCGCCGAATCCGAAAAAGCCGCCAAGGTGGCCGAGGTCTTCCATTCCGTCGCCGCGCAGTACGACCTCATGAACGACCTCATGTCGGCCGGCCTGCACCGCTTGTGGAAACGGTTTGCCGTAGCGCAGGCGGGATTGCGGCCCGGAATGCGCGTGCTCGACGTGGCCGGCGGCACCGCCGACCTCACCCGGCTGTTCCTGAAGGAAGTCGGCGAGAGCGGCACCGTGCTGCTCACCGACATCAACTTCTCGATGCTGCGCGAAGGCCGCGACCGCATGCTCAACGAGGGCAGGACCCCGCCCGCCATTCAATGCGACGGCGAACGGCTGCCGTTCCCGGACAATCACTTCGATTGCGTGTCGGTGGCCTTCGGCCTGCGCAACATGACGCACAAGGATCGGGCGCTGGCCGAGATGCACCGCGTGCTGAAACCCGGCGGCCGCCTGCTGGTGCTGGAGTTCTCCAAGGTGTGGAAACCGCTGGCGCCGGCCTACGACCTGTATTCCTTCAAGCTGCTGCCGCTGATGGGCAAGCTCGTCGCCAACGACGCGGACAGCTACCAGTACCTCGCCGAGTCGATCCGCATGCACCCGGGCCAGGGGGAACTCAAGGCGATGATGGAAGCCGCGGGATTCGCCAAGGTGAGCTACCACAACCTGACGGCCGGCGTGGTGGCGCTGCACAAGGGCTTCAAGGTTTGATCGCTGAAGCCCTCATCGAACGCAGCCTCAATCACCTGCTGCGGCAGTCGCCCGGTGCGGCCGAGGCCTTGCGCCGCCACGCAGGGTGCGGCGTGCGCTTCGACCTGGCGCTGGCGCAATACGACTTTCGCATTGCCGACGACGGCGGCTTTTCCGAAGCCGTCGTCGGCACCCCCGATGCCGTCATCCGCCCCACCGCCGCGCTGGCCACCCGTCTGCCGTTTTTTGGCCGCGAGGCGCTGCGCCATGCCGAATACAGCGGCAACCCCGCGCTGCTCGCCACGCTCGATCGCGTATTCGGGCAATTGACCTGGGATGTCGAAGCCGACCTCGCGCCGATCGTGGGCGACATCGCCGCGCATCGACTGAATGCGGGCGCACGCGGCGCCCTCGCCGGCATCGTCCGCGCATTCTCCGCGCTCGGCCGCAACGCCGGCGAATACGCGGTCGAAGAGGCCGGGCTGATGGCGCGCACGGTCGATGTCGCACGCTTCAACCGCGCCGTCGACACGCTGGCCGACGACACCGCACGGCTGGATGCCCGCCTGCGCCTGCTGGACACGCCTCCGCCTTCTCCGGAGGCGCGGCCGCGCAACCCATGAAGTTGCTGCGTCTCGTCCGCATCCTCGCCATCGGCTTGCGTTTCGGGCTGGAGGAGTTCTTCCTCGGCCACGAGCGGGTGCGTCCGCTGCGCTGGCTGGTGCGCGCCACCCTGTTCTGGCGTCCGCTCGCGGAGCCGCGCGGGGTGCGCCTGCGCCGCGCACTGGAAGCGCTAGGGCCGATCTTCGTCAAGTTCGGGCAGATGCTCTCCACCCGGCGCGACCTGGTGCCGCTCGACATTGCCGACGAACTGGCTTTGCTGCAGGACCGGGTGCCGCCCTTCCCGTCCGCCGCGGCCATCGCCACGCTGGAAGCGGCGTACAAAAGCCCCCTGGCCGAGGTGTTTGCGGAATTCGACGCCACCCCGGTCGCCTCCGCCTCGGTGGCGCAGGTGCACTTCGCCCGCCTGCATGCCTCCCCTGCGGGGGGCGACGGCACCGCGGTTGCCGTCAAGGTGCTGCGCCCCGGCATCGCGCCGGTCATCGCGCACGACGTATCGCTGCTGTACGCCGCCGCCGGGCTGGTGGAGAAACTGTTCGCCGACGGCAAACGGCTGCGTCCGCGCGAGGTGGTGGCGGAATTCGAGAAGCACCTGGAAGACGAACTGGATCTGATGCGCGAGGCCGCCAACTGCTCGCAGCTCAGGCGCAATTTCAAGGATTCGCCGCTGCTGCTGGTGCCCGGAGTCTACTGGGACTACTGCGGCCGCGACGTCATGGTGATGGACCGCATGGACGGCATCCCGGTGAGCCGCATCGAGCGCCTGCGCGAATCCGGCGTGAATCTCCCCAGGCTCGCCGCCAACGGGGTCGAAATCTTCTTCACCCAGGTGTTCCGCGACGGCTTTTTCCACGCCGACATGCATCCCGGCAACATCCTGGTGCGCCCCGGCTCCGAGCAGTACATCGCACTCGACTTCGGCATCATGGGCACGCTCACCGAAGCCGACAAGCAGTACCTCGCGCGCAACTTCCTCGCCTTCTTCCGCCGCGACTACAAGGGCGTCGCGCTGGCGCACCTAGAATCCGGCTGGGTGCCGCCGGACACCCGCATCGACGAACTCGAGGCGGCGGTGCGCGCGGTGTGCGAACCGGTGTTCGACCGCCCGCTGAAGGAGATTTCCTTCGGCCGCGTGCTGTTGCAGCTATTCCAGGCCTCGCGCCGCTTCAACGTGGAAATCCAGCCGCAGCTGGTGCTGCTGCAAAAGACCCTGCTCAATATCGAAGGCCTCGGCCGCCAGCTCGACCCCGAGCTGGATTTATGGAAAACCGCCAAGCCCTTCCTCGAACGCTGGATGAACGAGCAGGTCGGCTGGCGCGCGTTGGTGAAGAACCTGCAGACCGAAGCGCCCAAATGGGCCGCCCTGCTGCCGCAACTGCCGCGCCTGGCGCACCAGGCATTGAACGAGAACCGGCTGACCCAACTGGAAGCCGGACTCGCCCTGATGCTGCGCCAGCAGCATGTCCGCAACCGCTGGCTGGGCGCCATCGCCGGTCTGCTCGCCGCGCTGTCGGCCGTCCTCCTCTATTCCATCCTGCACTAAGAGTCCCGCCATGTTGATTGGCTTTGTCATCCTCTACCTGATCTTCTCCATCGGCGTCGGCCTGTATGCCGCCACCAAGGTCCACGATGCGAGCGACTACATCACCGCCGGGCGCGCGCTGCCGATGGTCGTGGTGGTGGCGATGGTGTTTGCCACCTGGTTCGGCGCCGAAACCGTACTCGGCATCCCCGCCACCTTCCTCGATGAAAATCTCGGCGGCACGATTTCCGATCCGTTCGGCGCCTCGCTCGCGCTGATCCTGTTTGGCCTGTTCTTCGCCCGCCCGCTGTACCGCATGAAGCTGCTCACGCTGGGCGACTTCTTCCGCCAGCGCTACAACCGCCCGGTCGAGGTGGTGATTTCGTCGGCGATCGCGCTGTCCTACCTGGGCTGGGTGTCGGCCCAGGTGGTGGCGCTGGGGCTGGTGTTCAACGTGCTGTCGGACGGCCTCGTCACCCAGCCGCAAGGCATCCTCATCGGCGCGGCCGTGGTGCTGCTTTACACCCTGTTCGGCGGCATGTGGTCGGTGGCCTTGACCACCCTGGTGCAGATGACCGTCATCGTCGCGGGGCTGCTGTGGATCGCCAAGCTGGTGGCCGACATGCCCGAGGTCAACGGCATCGCGCCGGTGATCGAGCACGCCGCGGCGGCCGGAAAATTCGAATTCTGGCCGCCGCTGGAATGGGCGGCGGTGCTCACCTTCGTCGCCGGCTTTCTCACCATGGGGCTGGGCTCGATCCCTCAGCAGGACGTGTTCCAGCGCGCCAATGCCGGCAAAACCGAGCGCATCGCGGTGTGGGGCACCGTCATCGGCGGCTCGCTGTATTTCCTGTTCGCTGCGGTGCCGATCTACCTCACCTACTCCGCCACCCTGGTCGACCCCGCCATGACTACGGCCTTGCTGGCCGCCGACGCCCAGCTGGTCCTGCCCGCCTTCGTCAAAACCCATCTGCCGCTCTACGCGCAGATCATTTTCTACGGCGCCCTGCTGTCGGTCATCATGTCGACCGCTTCCGGCACCCTGCTGGCGCCTTCCGTCACCATCTCGGAAAACATCATCAAGGAGCTCATGCCGCATCACCGCCTGAGCCAGACGAAGCTGCTGTGGATCACCCGTGCCGTCGTCGTCGCCTTCATGCTGTTGGTCGTCGTGTATTCGCTGTGGTCGCTGCAAAGCGAAACCAGCATCCACCAGATGGTCGCCAATGCCTACAAGGTCACGCTGGCCTGCGCCTTCGTCCCGCTGGTCGCCGGGCTGTACTGGAAGCGTGCCGGCAACACCGGCGCGGCCCTGTCGATCGCACTGGGCTTTGTCGTCTGGATCGCCATGGAATTCATCGCGCCCGACGCCGCCTTGCCGCCGCATTTTGCCGGGCTTATCGCCAGCGCGATGGGCATGCTGGCTGGATCGCAGAAAAGACTTGAGGGACGCCTGAAATCGGGCGTCGGATTCTTTTACAACCGGGGCTGATTGCCGGCGGCGCCCCGCTCCGGATGGGCAAGCGAAAACGGCGGCCTTGGGCTGCCGTTTTCGCTGCTCTGGCGCGCTTCAGCGCAAGTATCCCTCGTGCTCCAGCTTGAGCAGGATTTGCTGCACCGCCTCGTCGATGCCCTGATTGGTGGTATCGATCGCCAGCTCCGGTTTTTCGGGCACCTCGTAAGGATCGGATACGCCGGTAAATTCCGGGATCAGGCCCGCGCGCGCCTTCGCGTATAGACCCTTGCGGTCGCGCAGCTCGCAGGTTTCGATCGGCGTGGCGACATGAATCTCGACGAAGCCGCCGACGGCTTCGATCATGGCGCGCACGTCGCGGCGCGTCTGGCGATACGGCGCAATCGGCGCACAGACGGCGATGCCGCGATTCTTGGTGATTTCGCTCGCGACAAAACCGATGCGCCGCACGTTGATGTCGCGGTGCGCTTTTGAAAAGCCCAGCTCGGATGAGAGATGGCGGCGCACGATGTCGCCGTCCAGCAGGGTCACCGAACGTCCGCCCATTTCCATCAGCCGCGCGGTCAACGCACGCGCGAGGGTGGATTTCCCCGCACCGGACAGGCCGGTAAAGAACACGGTGAATCCCTGGCGTTCGCGCGGCGGATTTTGCCGCTGCAGCTCGTCCAGTACTTCGGGAAAGCTGTACCAGTCGGGGACTTTCAGTCCAGCCCGCATGCGGCGCTGGAATTCCTCGCCGCTGAGCTTGAGCAGGCGCGCGCCGGCCGGCGCCTCGGATTCCGGCAGGTGCTCGGCGCGCTCCTCCACATAGACCATGCGCGGGTAGGCAATGAGTTGCACGCCGATTTTTCCGGCCAGTTCGGCTACCGGCAGATCGGCATCTGTCCGGGTGAAGTCCGCGCCGCGCCGGCAGTCGCCGTCGGCCTGGTGTTCGCCGCCCACAATCAGCAGGCCGCAGCCATGATTGCGCGCGACGATGGCACGCAGCAGCAGCGCGCGCGCGCCGGCTGCGCAGGGCGGCGCCGGCAACAGCGACAACTGGGTGGTTGCGGCGGGGAAGCGTTCGCGGATGGCGAGGAAGCTGCGCACCAGGCCGAAATATGCCGGCGCATCGGTAATGTCGCCCCCCACCTGCGGATGCAGCAGCAGGTTGGCCTCGTTCTCGATCGCGCTTTTCAGGCAAAACTCGAACTGCGCGCGGTGCATCGGCTGGCGCGCCTGCCAGGCGACGACGCGCCGCCAGCCGCGCCGGGCAAACAGCGCGCGCAGTTCGGCCGGGGTGGCGCGCAGGCTGGCAAAATCGGGATGCGGCGGCAAGGCCGCGCCTTCGACCGCACCGCCCAGGTAGCGGATATCGCCGTCCTGCCACACGTCGCTGAGCGCCAGCACGGCGAGCATGAAACCTTCGCCGTCGCGCAAGGCGACACGATCGCCCGGTTTCAGTTCGGCTGCGGTTTTTTGCCGGCTGCCAAGCGTCACCGGCAGCGGCCAGAAGCTGCCGTCGTCGAGCTGCATGTCCGTCTCGACGCGTGCGCACTGCGCGCGCGTCATGAAGCCGGTGAGCGGCGAATAGGCGCCGGTCACCAGCATTTCGAGTTCGCACTGCTGACGCCAGTCAAGTTCGAGCGAAGGCAGCCCGAGGGCTTCCTGTTTGAGCGCATCGCCCGTCGCCGGGTCGATCAGGTTGACGAGGGCGCCGCCGTAGGGCGCGATCAGTTGGTTCGGCATGTTGCTCCAGGAAAGGGCCGCGTGGCTATTTATACATCTCGAAGAAGCTAGCAATAAACCGGCCAAGCTCGGGCTCGGGCAAATGGTTGATGCCGGCCGCGCCCTTGCGCCCGCCGCCGCTGTCGAACTGGCTGCACAGTTCGTCTGCGCCCGATCTCGCAGCCAGCGGCGCGCGCACGCTGACGACATAGCCGCCGCCCGGCTTGGCGGTGAGCACGGCGTGCGCCTGCGCGGGCGACTCGACCGCCAGCCGATTGCCAAACACGCCGGAAATCCGCCGCGCCCACTTTTCGGCGGGCAGCATGAAAATGCGCCCGGCCGCGCGCATTTCGGTCGCATCGACGGCGACTGCGCGCGCCATGTCGTCCCGATAGCCGGCTTGCAAAATCCGATAGGCGGGCGACTCGGCGACGAAGGCGAAGGGGTCGGCGAACGGGCGCAGCTGGACATACAGCTCGGCCGGATCGAAAAACAGATCGTCGAGGGTTTCGCCATAGCCGTTGTAGTTGAGGCACTCGCCGAGCGACTGCAATTGCGCCAACTGGCCGGCGGACAGGTTGAGCGGGGCGGCGGCTTGCCGCGCAGCGTCGGCGAGATTGTCGCCGAATGCGGCGGTCACCGCCCATGCCAGCTGCCTGCCTTGCAGATACCGGTTCACCAGCAGGCTGGTGCAGACGTTGGCATCGGTGTCGATGTGCGGTTCGAAACGGGGGTGCGCGGGAATGTCGCCCGGCTGATGGTGATCGAAATAGCGCACGTGCGCGCCCGCTTCGAGCAGCCGGTCGAGCGCGTCGCGGTTTTTCGACAGCGCGATGTCGAGCACGGTGACGCGGTCGCCTGCCTGGGCCTTGACCCGTTTCAGTAAGCCGATGTCGCGCTTGGGTCCGGTGATCAACTCGGAGTCGGCCGGATCGATCAGGCGCAACTGATGCAGCGCGCAGATGCCGTCCGCGTCGCCGTTGAAAACGTCAATGAGAGGCATGGGGGGCTTGGCTGTGTAGTCGGGGCGTAGCGCGGAAGTGCGGCCATTGTAAGGAGGCCAGCGCCGCGATGACAAGCACATGCAGCGCGCTGTAGCGCAGCCAGACGACCGGCTGCGTGGCGTAATGCTGGCGGTCGGCGCTCAGCAAAAACTGCAGGGCCGAAAACTGCTGGCCGTATTTGTCGATTTCGCCTGCCAGCCCGAGATGCAGAAACAGTGCCGCCAAGGGCAGCGACGCAAGCACACCGGCCAGCTGCCGGGTGCGCTGCGCTGCCGGCAGCGGCGAAGCCAGCCAGGCCGCCGCCAGGAACAGGACGTAGAGCCAGGCGCATAACGCCGCAAAGGCCAGCGGCCGCGGCGCCGCCATGAGCTCCGTGAGGTTGTCGGTGGCCGCCTGCACGACGATGCCCCAATACGCCAGCAGCAGCACCGGAACCGCCGCCCAGAAATGCCCGGCTCCCAACCGCCGGCCGCGCCAGCGGCGCACGGTTTGCGCGGCCAGGTACAGCAAGGCCCCGGGCACCGCCAGCAGCGCCACCCAGCGCAGCCCCAGCTCCCACTGTCCGGGCCAATGGCGCACCGGGCTGCCGGCCAGATCGTGCAGGCTCTCATCCGGCACGGCAGCCGCCAGCAATAGAAAAGCCATCCCGCCATACAGCAGCAAACCGAGCGGCAGTTGCCCCTGGCGCAATAGGCCGGACACCCGCCGCCGCGCCAGCCACACCGGCCACACGGCCAGCCAGTAACACGCCAGCGCAAGCAGCAGCGCCGACAGCCAGGGCGCGTCGTGCCGCAGCAGCTCGCGCACGTTGTAAGGCATGAAGGGGGCGTGCGCCGCACTCCAGAACAGCACGGTCAGCCCCCCCAGCATCAGCGGCAAATGCCAGCGCGCACCCGGCGCCGGGTACGGAGACACGGCGGCCGCGTCGACGGCCGCCCGTGCCGGCACGGCATGGCGCGGTGCGCGCAGCATGCGGCGCGCCATGCCGTAGCCCGCCAGCCCTCCCAGCCAGGCCAGCAGCCAATCGGTGGCGTCGACGATTTTGTGCGGCAGCATCACCTGCCCCAGTTCGATGACGGCAGGCATCCCCGCCAGCACCAGCATGGCCAGCGCAAACAGGGGACCGCGCCAACGCCACGGCTGCCGCGCCACGCCCCACGCCAGCAAACCGCCGAGCGGGGCAAAGAACAGCGTCTTGCGCAGCACTTCGGTGATGGCACGGTATTCGGTGCCGATGTAATACACCTCGAACGGCACCCGCTGTACAAAGTCGAGCCGGCTTCTGATGAAGGCGCCGTCGGTGCGGAAATCGAAGGGAAACCAGAACACGAACAGCAGCACGGCCAGCCATCCCGCCGCCAGCGCGAATGGCAGCCATCCCGCCGCCCTGCCCGCATGTACGGGCGCGGCGCCCGCCTGCAGCGGCTGGCCGACGGGCGCTTCGCGCGCGGCCAGCCAGCCGCCGGCGAAGCTCCCCAGGGCGGCGCCGGCGGCGGCCGTGAAGAGGTCGGTGACATCGCTGACGCGCGAAAAGACGAACAGTTGCATGATTTCCAGCGCGACGGCCGTGGCCAGCGCCATGCTCCACGCGCGCCACGCGCTGCGTGTCCCGTCGAGCCGCCACAGCAGCGCAAGCGGCGCCCAGATCAGGGCATCGGTGGCGATTTCGTACAGCGCATAGGCCGCATCCTCGGGCAGACGGCCGAACGGAATCAGGTTGACCTTGCCGTCCTGCCATTTATGGAAAATCTCGACCAGGCTGATGGTCAGGTCGAGCGGCAGGACGTTGTAGGCCAGCACCCCCGCCAGATACGCCCAGGCCAGCCGCTCGGCCAGGGCGGCGCGGGCATGGGTGTGTTGCCAGGACTGCAGCCAGTCGATGAAACGCCCGCCCATCCCCCACCAGGCCAGCACGCCGACGACCCCGCCCAGGGCTTCGGCAAAGATGTCGTTTTGCGACACCGTGCGCTGCGGGAAAAACAGCTGCGTGAATTCGATCCCGATGCTCAACGCGGTGGCCGCCGGAATCAGCGCCAGTGTGGCGAGCCCCCGGCGCAAACGGCTGCAGCCAGCCGACAGCGCGCCCATCCACAGGAAGCTCAGCGGGATGAACAGCAGCAGATTGGCCACCCAGTCGGCGCGCGAACCGATGCCGAGCTTGAGGAAGGGTATCGCGTCGAAGCGGGCCACCGCCTCGTCCCACGGCAGCGCATGAAATTTCAATGGCACCAGGCTGCCGTAAACGACAAATGCGGTGTACAGCAGCGCAGTCCACCACAACAGGGCGCGGGGTTTGCCGGGCGCCCCCATGCCGCGGCTCATGGCCGGAAAGCCTCCAGCATGCGCAGCACGGCGGGGGCCATCCTTGCGCCGGGGCGCGACGCGCCCTGCCAGTCGGGATAGGCCGCCAGCTCGCTCGCCAGCGCAGCCGGCAGGCGGTCCGGCGGCGGAACATCCGCCAGCAGACGCGCAGTCAGTTCCGCTGCGGCAAGGTTCAAAAAGTCGGGCCGATAGGCCAGCGTGACATTGTGCGCGGCCTCGCCGCCCAGCACAGGAGGGGTGGCCGCCACCACATTGGCGATCACCCGCTGACGCCAGGCCGCTCCCTTGCCCTGGCGCACCAGGATGCCCGTACCCGAAGCCAGCACGGTATTGGAGAAAATCGC
>VFQM010001042.1_pt1 | contig 26257 bp, 29 predicted proteins | sample 3512391 | NCBI WGS metagenome assembly VFQM01 (sample SAMN10412369, study PRJNA504923) | tailings metagenome | isolation source: Replicate 1 from Balatoc abandoned mine | place: Philippines | reverse complement strand
CAAATTTCCCAGGCTCAATCAAAATAGTTTCAAATCCATGTCTTTGAATCTCACGGGCGGTAAATCCATTTCCCCCTCCTACGTCTACAAATAATTTTGGGTTGCTGGCAAACTTTTTTATACCCTCTATAATAAAATCATTTCTATGCTTGAACCAAAAACTACTTTCCTCAATTTCCTCATAAACTTTATTTGCATCTGTTGGATAATAAACCTCTTCATTTGTTTTGGAGACCCAGACACAATCATCAAGTTTTAAATTGTTTGCCAATTCAGCGATATTCACCATTTCGAAATTCAATCAAAAAAGTCCCTACTGTTTTAGATGTTCTCTAACAATATAGTTTGGCCATTTATCAACCCCTCTAATTATCCGGATAAGGTACTCACCAATTATTCCTAAACTAAATAAAAGTATACCGCCCATAAATAATACTGCAACAATCATGGAGGTCCAGCCTACAATTTTTGTTGCATGCATCATTTTTTGATAAATCAAATAAACAGCTAACGCAAAGCTTCCTAAAGATATAGTTAATCCCAAATTTCCGATTAATCTAAGGAGAAATGAAGAGTTGTTGATTATTAGATTACTAAAAAGTCTGAGCATTTTAAGAAAACTATAACCTGTTTCTCCCTCCATTCTAACTGTATGCGACACTTCTACACCAACTATGTCCTTTGTAACATATAGCATCATAGCAGGTAAAAATGGATAGGGTGTGGAGAAAAGCTCTTTGATACCTTCAACCGTATGCCGATTTATTAATCGAAAAGGAGATAATTGAATATGTCTTGGTTTACCTAGTATTATTTGATCGAAATATCCCTTTACTCTACTCATCATTCTTTTCGATAAAGAATGTTTCTTGTTGCTAAATTGACCAATTACTATATCGTGGTTTCTTAGTTTAATAAGATTAGGTATATCCTCAGGTGCGTGCTGAAGATCATCATCCATTGTAATAACATAGTTGCCTTTTGCAACCTGAATTCCACAAATCGTTGCTGCTTGTTGCCCGAAGTTCCTCATTAATCTTATGGCCTGTACGTTGTTATCCTCAGCAACAATATGCCTCAGCGTAGCCCATGTTGTATCATTCGATGAGAAATCATCGACAAAGATAAGCTCATAGCTAGAGTTTAACTGCTGGAGAAAAACCCTCTTAATTCTTTTCGAAATTTCGACCAGTGAATTGTTTGTATTAAATACAGGAATTACAACAGAATATTCCGGCAAATCTTTCATTTTAAGAATGTATTTTTACGAAAGAAAGTGAGTGAAACTGAATTAAGACTTCTTTGTGATTTGATATGATTTCGAATTACTGGAAGATTTGATAATTGAGTAGTGTTATCGATAATGTACTTTTCATCCATAATTTTTGAAAAAAGAAAAGACTGCATAGCCAAATGTGTAGCCTTACCTCGATAGTTTTCAGATATTACAGTAAGGATTCCTTTGTAAACAGTTAATCCTTTTTCGGCACCTTTTTTTTGATAGATGAAATAGCCTTGGACCGAATTATCAGCATCAAGTAAAATACATGAAACAGAGTTGTCCGACATAACCGCATTTGACACCCAAAGTGTAAAATATTTATCGGCTGAATCCTTCTCCATAAAAAGAAGGTTCTTGTATCTGCTTATAAAAGATGGGTTATTGACTAAGTGTTTTCTTGTTAATGAAACAACCTGATCTAAATAACCGCTTGAAAATGTTTCAATTCGTAAGGTTGGGAAGTCCAGCGGAAAATTCTGATAATCGGCATTCTTTTTTGTAAGAATCGTTTTGAATGAAATTCTTGAATCCACTAATCTAAATCCAGTGTTTTCTAAATATGGAACTATAGTAAAAATGTCTGCCTCTACATTTACCTCCAATATCTCAAATAAACTGTCTGACTCTTCAATAATAGATTTTAAATCCTCTTCTACTTTGGAAGGACTCTCAAAAAGTCTTGATTGAAGTAAATGACTAAATGATAAAAACCCCCATTTCTTTCCGAAGAATTCGGATTCCCAGCTTCTTAGTTCAACAATAAAGTTTGAGTTTTTTACCATTAATCGACCTTCTTATAAAGTTTAGCAGGGTTGCCATACCATATCTCATGGTCAGGCACATCACTTCTTACCTGAGAGCATGCACCTATTTCTGAATTTTCCCCTATGGTAACTGCTGGCATGATAACCACATTTGCACCAAATCTTGATCCCTTCTTTAATCGACCGGTTTTTTTGACGCTATTATTTTTTAAAACTGGTGTATCTGTAACCACAAAGCCATACTTCATAATAACTTCATCCTCAACTATTGTGTTCGCAGAGAGAGTACATCTACTCCCCATTGATACAGAGTTACCTAACCGACAATTATCTCTTATTTCACAATAGGAGGTAAAGTTGCAGTTCTCACCAATTACAACGTTTTTACCAACTTTGGTGTACGTTCCTAGTTTTGTTCCTTTACCAATTTTTGATCCCTTCAAAACCATTGAGAAATCTTCAATAATAACATTTTCCTCTATTTGCACATCATCCTCTATTATACAAAATCTACCTATTATTAAGCCTGGAGCAATTTTTGCTGATGGAGAAATTATACTGTTTATCATTCTTCTTTATTGTCTAGTGTTGTGAAAACGATATTTATTTAAAATTTCTTATCTTATTCACCAATTCTATGGAAGGTCTGGCCTCTTCTAGTCCGAAACCCTGACCGAGTAGAATTTGTTCATAACTTCTTGTATGTAAATCAGTAAAACCATCACTAAATTCAATTTCTTCACCTTCCATTAGCAGGGATCTATAGGTTCTCTTGCCTTTTGCTTTTAATTCTACCGGTACATTATCGTAATTGATGCTGAGATCCCATTGTACACGGGCTCGAGCTAGTTCAAGATAGCCAGCACCAGTGTCCTTATCCAGTTTACTTACTTTTATGCCTTTTACGTTGCCAAAAACCCAGATGAGCATATCGAAAAAATGTATACCAATATTGGTTGCAATGCCGCCAGATTTAGAAACATCCCCTTTCCAGCTGGTGTGGTACCAGTGCCCCCTGGATGTTACATAGTTCAATTTCACATCATAAATCTTATCCTTGGGCCCATTCATGATACGTTCACGTAATGCGATAATGGCCGGATGGAGTCTCAATTGTAAAATGGTATAAACTTTTTTACCTGTCTCTTTTTCAATTTCAGCCAGTGCATCTACATTCCAGGGATTTAGCACCAATGGCTTTTCACAAATGGCATGTGCATTATTCTTCAGAGCAAAGCGAATATGCGAATCATGAAGATAATTGGGTGAGCAAATACTAACATAATCTACTCCATTACCTTGTCTTCTTAGTTTATCTAAATGCCTATCAAAGCGTTCATACTCTGTAAAAAAGTCCGCCTCCGGAAAGTATGAATCCATTATACCTACTGTGTCGGATTTATCCAAGGCAGCCACCAACAGGTTACCTGTGTCTCTTATAGCTTGTAGGTGTCTGGGGGCGATGTAACCGGCAGCACCTATTAATGCGAATTTTTTCACTTGGAAATAATTTTGATTGTAGGATCAGATGGAACCTCGCTATTTTCTTTATTCTTTCTAAAAAATACAGTCATACTCAGTTTCATTTTACTATTTTCCTTACTTGGCCTGCTTCTAATTGATAGCGCTCACCACTTTCTTCACAAGTGGCCTCACCGTTTTTATCGAACCTCAATTTACTGCCATATTCGCTCATCCATCCAATTTGTTTGGCAGGATTTCCCACAACTAATGCATAGTCAGGCACATGTTTGGTTACGACAGCTCCTGCTCCAATAAAAGCAAAACTACCGATGTCATGTCCGCATACAATGGTGGCATTGGCACCGATTGAGGCTCCTCTTCTTACAATTGTTTTAGCATACTGTCCCCTTCTGTTAATTGCACTACGTGGGTTTATTACATTTGTAAACACCATCGATGGCCCAAGAAAAACATCATCTTCGCATACTACACCGGTATAAATGGAAACATTGTTTTGAACCTTAACGTTATTACCTAGTACAACTTCCGGTGAAATGACAACATTTTGACCAATGTTACAGTTAGCACCAATTTTGCAGTTGGGCATAATGTGCGAAAAATGCCAGATCTTTGTGCCGGACCCTATTTCACAACCTTCGTCTATCACGGCAGTTGGATGTGCTTCAAAAGGTTTTGTATCCATTAGTTGAAAAATTCCTTAATGCTATCCGCTATGTAATATAATTGTTCTTCTTCCATTTCAGTATGAATAGGCAAAGAGAGCACTTCTCTTGATAAGGACTCAGTAAGCGGAAACGAGCCTTCTCCAATACCCTCTTTCCTATAGGCCTTTTGTAAATGTAAGGGTATAGGATAATAGATCATAGTAGGTACACCTTTGTCCTCCAGGTGCTTTTTCAAAGAATCACGCCTTCCTTCACCAATCTTTAGCGTATACTGGTGAAATACGTGGGTTGAGTTTTTTGCTCTCAACGGAATTTGTAAGCCTTTGAGATTTTTTAGTTGTTCACTATAGAAATCCGCAGCTTTATTTCTTGCCTCGGTATATTGATCTAAATACTTGAGTTTAACTTTAAGTATAGCTGCCTGAAGGGTATCCAGGCGACTGTTAATCCCAATAATATCGTGCTGGTATTTTTTAATTTGCCCGTGATTGGCAATCATCTTGATTTTTTTTGCAAGTTGCTCATCACGTGCAAATAAAGCCCCTCCATCTCCATAGCAACCAAGATTTTTCGAGGGGAAAAACGAAGTTGTGCCGATAGTACCCATCGTACCAGCACGCATCTGCCTTCCATTGCTAAAGGTATAAACAGCACCCAGGGCCTGGGCTGCATCTTCGATAACATCCAACCTGTGTTTTCTAGCGATATTTAATAAGGGTTCCATATCTGCACATTGACCGTAAAGATGCACAGGTACTATAGCTTTGGTACGAGCTGTTATTTTATTTTCAAGTTGGTTTACATCAATATTAAAGGTGTCGCCATCGACTTCTGTAAACACGGGTGTTAAGCCCAACAAAGCAATTACTTCTGCAGTGGCTACATAAGTATGAACGGGTAAAATAATTTCATCACCTGGTTTATAGTCCAATGCCATCATGGCTATTTGTAAGGCATCTGTTCCGTTAGCACAAGGTATTATATACTCAACATCATTATACTTAGCCAACAGTTCTGCAAATTGCTGTACCTGCTCTCCCTGAATAAAGGCAGTGCTATCTAATACTTCCTGAATGGCCTGATCAATTTCATACTTTATACGCTGATATTGCGTATGCAAATCGACCATAACAATCTTATTCATAATTGATGTCTGTGATTTTCTAGTTTAATCTTTTTGTTCTAGTGGCTATCGCAAAAAATTTTACAATGCTCAATTATGGTTTATAGCATTTTCCATTTGCCTGAAATTCATCTCCCACTGCCAGGCATGCTGTAGAGCATCAACTAAAGTGTACTTAGGCCTCCACTTAAGTTTTTCAAAAGCTAAACTTGGATCTGCATAGACTTTTTCTACATCACCAGACCTGCGTTCACCGAAATTATAGTTAATTTTTATGCCATTAACCCTTTCAAAAGTTTGAATCACCTCAAGTACTGAACAGCCAACTCCAGTGCCAACATTAAAAACATGAAGACCATTATTTTCATGAGTATTAATGAACTGAAGTGCTTTAACATGAGCCTCAGCCAGATCTGTCACGTGTATATAATCTCTTACGCAAGTTTTATCTGGTGTGTTATAATCATGTCCAAATATTGTTAATGCTCCTCTAATACCGGCCGCTGATTGTGTAATGAATGGCACTAAGTTATTAGGTGTACCCAAAGGTAATTCGCCAATTAACCCTGAAGGATGAGCACCAATTGGATTAAAATAGCGTAGTGATACAGCATTGATACCCAGATTCGCTACATCCTTCAAAATTCTTTCACACATTTGTTTTGTTGCACCATAAGGAGAGTTTGCTGGTTTAGTTGGCGATTGCTCGGTGACAGGTACACTATCAGGTTCTCCGTAAACCGTACATGAGGAGGAGAAAATCAGATTTTTTACACCTGACCTTAACATGTTTCGAAGTAGTGTTGTCAGGGAAAATATATTGTTCTCATAGTAATCAAGCGGCTTATTCACTGATTCTCCCACAGCTTTATACGCAGCAAAGTGAATGACTGCATCTATTTTATTTTGAGTAAAAACTTTATTTAGATCATTTTCATTAGTACAATCTACCTGATAGAATGGGATATCTAGTCCTGTAATTTCTTTTAATCCGGCTAGCAAGGTTTTATCACTGCGGGATAAATTATCGATAATGATAACCTTATTGCCTGCTTCCAGTAACTGAACAACAGTGTGAGAGCCAATGTATCCTGCTCCACCAGTTACGGCAATTACTGAATTAGGTTTTATCATAATCTTCCCGCTACTTCTTTGTCTTTCCAAACACCCTTTACATCAAAAAGTACTGCGTTGGCCTGCTTAAAATTACCTATGTCCAGGTTAAGAAAATCATGGTGCGAAACCGCCAAAACAATAGCATGGTATTTCTTTGATGGTTTGTCGACAAGCTGTAATCCGTATTCATGTTTAACTTCAGCAGGGTCTGCTTGCGGATCGTAAACATCTACATTTGTACCGAAGCTCTTTAACTCATTGATTACGTCCACTACCTTACTATTTCTGATATCGGGGCAGTTTTCCTTAAATGTTATACCTAACACAAGTATATCTGCATTGTGTATTGGCAGCTTATGTTGTGCCATAAGTTTTATGACCCTTGATGCAATATGTGCTCCCATATTGTCATTAATCCTGCGGCCTGCCAGAATAACCTCCGGATGATAGCCAAGACTTTCTGCTTTATAGGTAAGGTAGTAGGGATCAACACCAATACAGTGCCCCCCTACTAAGCCTGGTTTGAAGGGGAGGAAATTCCATTTAGTCCCTGCTGCCTCTAATACTTCATTCGTGTCAATGCCTATTCGCTCAAAAATCATCGACAATTCATTAACAAAGGCAATGTTGATATCTCTTTGTGAATTCTCAATCACTTTCGCAGCCTCTGCCACTTTTATCGATGATGCTTTGTGTGTTCCGGCTACTATAATTTTTCGGTAAAGTGCATCAACCTCCTCTGCCACCTCAGGTGTACTTCCACTGGTTACTTTTTTAATGGTTGTCACTCTATGAAGTTTATCTCCTGGATTTATTCGTTCTGGTGAGTAACCACAGAAGAAGTCAACATTAAATTTTAAACCACTTACTTTCTCAAGTACCGGTACGCAGACTTCTTCTGTACACCCTGGATAAACAGTAGATTCGTAAATAACTATATCTCCCTTCTTTAAAACAGCACCTACCGTTTTACTGGCACTTACTAAAGGAGTAAGGTCTGGTTTTTTATACTCATCAACTGGTGTTGGTACTGTTACAATGAAATAACTGACAGACCGTAGATCATTTGAATCTGCAGAGAATTTTAAAAGTGACGATCTCTTTAAATCTTCAGCTTCCACCTCAAGCGTGCGGTCGTACCCATTATTAAGTTCATCAATACGCTGTGTATTAATATCAAAGCCAAGTGTTTCCGTTACCTTTCCAAACTCCACAGCCAAAGGTAGCCCTACATATCCCAATCCTATGATCCCGATTTTCTTCACGATGCTTTATTTAATTTTGTAGTACTGTTTATACCAATCAATGAAATTACTAACTCCTTCTTTGATAGAAGTATTGGGTTTAAAGTCAACCGCATCCATTAAAGCCTGAACATCGGCATAAGTCTCTGGCACATCGCCCTCCTGGAGAGGGAGTAGTTTCTTTATTGCTTTAATCCCAAGCTTTTCTTCAATGGCCTCCACAAAGGCCATTAACTCAATTGGTTGATTATTGCCAATATTATAAATTCTGTACGGGGCAAAGCTTGATGCCGGATCTGGTATAAAGCCATTCCAGTTTTTATCAGGTACTGGGATGGTTGGGATGAGTCTGGATATTCCCTCTACAATATCATCTACATAAGTAAAGTCCCTCTTCATTTTACCATAGTTATAGATATCAATGGCTTGACCTTCGAGTATAGCCTTTGTAAAGATAAATAAGGCCATATCTGGTCTTCCATAAGGCCCGTATACTGTAAAAAAGCGCAGTCCTGTAGTAGGTAAATTATACAGTGCAGAGTATGTATGGGCCATTAACTCATTTGATTTCTTTGATGCAGCGTATAAGGAGATAGGATGATCTACGTTATTGTGAACTGAGAAGGGCATCTTCTTATTGGCCCCATAAACAGAGCTTGATGAAGCATAAACCAAATGTTTAATTTTGTTGTGCCTACAAGCTTCGAGAATATTTAAAAAGCCATGAAGATTGCTTTCCAAATAAGCATGAGGATTAGTCAGAGAGTAACGAACACCCGCTTGTGCCGCCAGATTCACCACAAAATCAAAGGCTTGCTTCGTGAAAAGTTCATTAAGTTTAACCCTGTCAATTAGGTCTCCTTCTACAAAATTAAAGGTGGGGATGGATTGTAAAATCGCTAAACGACTCCGCTTAAGGTTGACATCGTAATAGTCGTTAAGGTTATCATACCCCACCACTTGATAGCCTAACGAAGTCAATTTTTGAGTAAGGTGGAAACCAATAAAGCCTGCCGCACCTGTTACTAAAACCCTTTTTTGAATCTCCATATTAAAAATTGTGCAAAATTATCAAAAAAAGCTGAGTTCCAGCTGGTTTTCTTGTGTTAGATTTGTGGCAAATTGAACTTATGGAAGATAATAAGGTGAAAAGTACAAGCTCGGATGAAATTGATTTGTCACAGCTTTTTCGCTGGATAGGAAAAGGATTTAGCAACTTCGGGCAAGGTATTCTTAATGGGCTAGCTAACCTCAGAATGTTGTTTTTTCAAAACAAGCTTTTCTTTAGCGTTGTAATAAGCATAGGTTTAATCACTGGCACTTTGTTATCTGAGGTTTTTATAGATAAGCAATACGCATCTTCAATGATCATTAGCTGCGACTATCTTAACAACCGTATCCTTGATAATACAATTGAAAAGCTCAACCTACTTTGCGATGAAAAACAAAGAACAGGTTTGGCTAACGAATTAAAAATTGACATTGCAACGGCTAAAAATATTCAAGAGTTTGATGCGCGAGCATTTGTTTCTGAAAAAGATCTTGTTGAGATAGAAGTACTTAAAGAACAGCTTAATAATGTTGCAGATGAGAAAAAAGATCTTGTGAACAAAATTATTTCAAAAATTGAAATCGAGAATAAAAATGCTTTTTTGATTGAAGTTAAAGTGCTGGATCCTGAAATTATCAAAAACCTGGAACAAGCGCTTGTCAACTATATAAAAGATAATTCTTTCATACAAAACAGGATTGCTGCCAATGAAAGAACTCTTCTGGAACGTAAAGCCAAGCTACAACGCGAGTCTAGAAAACTAGACAGTTTGAAGGCGGTGTTATTCGACAATTATGCGTCTATGGCAAAGGAGAATAGTCGTCCGGGATCCAATAATGTCATTTTAAGCGATAAATATTTAACAAATCCTCTAGATGTTTTCAATCAGGATCTCTCAATTCATAGCCAGATCCAAGGCATCGATTATCAGCTAGCGGTTAAACCTGACTTTGAAGTTGTTGATGGTCTGACATCTTTTAAGGAACCTGATAGCGCGAGTCTTCCGAAGATACTTGTTATTGCTTTCTTTGCTTCATGGGTACTGGGATATCTGATTCTAGGCTTGTTTAAGTTTGATCGTTACCTCTCAGCACTTTCTAAAAAAGCTGAAGCAAAAGCATGATTGTAACACTCCTTAAAAAGGAACTTACACTCGAACTAAGAAAAAAGTCCGTTATCGCTGGTATCGGACTTTATCTTTTTAGCCTGACTTTTATTTGCTATATCACCTTTGCACTTCGACAAAACAGCATTAATGCTGCCACCTGGTCGGCTCTTTTTTGGCTGGTGGTATTATTCAGCGTGGTAAACAGTCTGGCCAAAAGTTTCATTGGTGAAAAGAAGGGCCTCGCCATTTACTATTACAGTCTTGCCTCTCCGCAGGCCATTATTCTATCAAAAATAATTTACAATACTTTACTGGCGCTTCTCCTGTCGCTGGCTGGTCTGCTTTTGTTTAGTCTGCTTATTGGCAATCCTATTCAGGATCTAAAACTATTTATTGTAACCTTATTGTTGACTAGCATTGGTTTTTCAAGTTCGCTCAGCCTGATCTCCGGCATTGCTTCTAAAGCCAATAACAGTAATATTTTAATGGCTGTGCTCAGCTTCCCTGTGTTGATTTCCATTTTACTTATGGCCATTCGCATTACTAAAAATGCCCTCGATGGAATCGATATTGCAGCCAGTTATGACGAATTACTGAACCTGCTAGCAATAAATTGTATTGCAACAGCCCTCGCCTATTTACTCTTCCCGTATATTTGGCGGAGCTGATTTGAAGATTCGGTAATTTGAAAATTTGATAATGAAACAGAATTGGTGGAAATATATTGGGGTACTCTTACTTATTTATGTGCACTTGGGCGGCCTGCTTTTGGAGGCACCTCGTTTAAACATTCTCAACGAAACGGTAAGGGCACTTTATTTCCACGTACCTATGTGGTTTGGCATGGTGCTGCTGTACATGGTTTCGGTCTACTATGCGGTCAAGTTTTTACGCAATCCCTTATCTGAGGCTGACATAAAATCGGTAGAATATGCTCACGTGGGCACTGCTTTTGGCATTTTGGGCATACTAACGGGCATGCTATGGGCAAACTATACCTGGGGTTCCCCCTGGCATGGCGATCCCAAGCAAAATGGCGCAGCCATTGCCCTTTTAGTGTATTTGGCTTACTTCGTTTTAAGGGGATCTATTGAAAATGAGGAACAAAAAGCAAGACTAAGTGCTGTTTACAACATATTTGCCTTTGCAGCTATGATTCCCCTCATTTTCATCATACCCAGACTTACCGACTCCATGCACCCTGGCAATGGTGGTAATCCTGGCTTCAATGCCTACGACCTGGATAGCCGAATGAGGCTTATTTTTTACCCGGCAGTTATTGCCTGGTTTTTAATTGGTGTGTGGATTGTTTCACTACGTGTGCGTTACAGAACTTTACAAAATCATTTAACTGAAAAATAAACACCAGGCAAGAAACACTTAGGCGTTTATTAGCTGAGCCGTGACTTTAAATATTATCTCATGAAAAAATTGCTGACACTTACTCTTCTGTCATTATGCGCTCTTGCTGCCAATGCTCAGGCTGCCGAAGTTGAAATGGCGGATGCTATGCGCGCCAATGGCAAAATTTATGTTGTTGTGGGTATTATCCTTATCGTGCTACTCGGCTTTATTACCTATTTATTTATGCTTGACCGCAAGCTGAACAGGCTGGAAAAAGAAATTAAAAAATGAGCTGGTTTTCAGCTTGTTAAAACTTGTTAAGACTAGCTTTGTTTAGTGATAAAAATCACACCGGCCTTCGGTGTTTTACTGTAATTTTGGGGGTATTGTTGTACTGGTAAAATGGTGCTCGATCAACCGATCCATTTGCCAGCAAGGTCTCTTATATAAATCATATCCGATATGAAAAAGTCTCACATATTCCTGATCCTGGTTATTGCGGTTGCCATTGCCATTGTTATCAGCACGGGCAATGATGCCAGCACTTATGTCACTTTTAACGATGCCTACAAAATGGCTTCTAATGGTAATACCTCACAAATACATGTAGTGGGTGAACTGAAAAAAGATAACCTGGGCAATGTGGTTGGGATTTATGAGGGTGCTGACAAAGTTTCTTTCACCTTTATCATGATTGACGATCAGCAAAAGGAACAAATCGTACAATACAACCAACCTATGCCTGCAGATTTTACTAAATCAGAAAAGGTGGTAGTGATTGGCGGTTACAGAGGCGATAGTTTTATTGCAGAAAAAATTCTTCTCAAATGTCCTTCCAAGTATCAGGAAGAAACTGTTAATGTTTAACAGTAACACCACTTTTAGGAAATTTAATTTTTACAGCGGTGATGCGCTCTAATTCTCAAAAAGAAACATGCATTATTTCATTGGTAACCTTGGTCATTTCTTAGTTATACTTTCCTTTATTTCTTCACTTGCTGCCTTCTTCTCCTATTTTAAAGCAACCGGAAAGGAAGACATTCAAGAAAAAGACGCCTGGTTGCTGAATGGTAAGATCAGCTTCTATGTCCATGCGCTCGCTGTACTTGGCATCTCTGTTACGCTGTTTATCATTATTGCCAATCATTATTTCGAATACCATTATGCGTATAGCCACTCCGATAAAAAACTACCTACACATTATTTAATTTCTACTTTCTGGAACGGTCAGGAGGGTAGCTTTTTATTGTGGATGTTCTGGCAGGCTATTTTGGGTATTGTACTCATTCATACAAATAAGTTCTGGCAAGGTCCTGTCATGACGATCTTCTCATTAGTGCAGGCCTTTCTTGCTTCCATGATACTTGGTATTGTTTTGCCTATCATCGATTTTAAAATCGGCAGTTCTCCATTCATTTTGTTGCGCGAGTCGATGGCAGATGCCCCGATCTTTAAAATGCAACCGGAATTTATTCCAGAAGATGGTAATGGACTTAACCCGCTGTTGCAAAACTATTGGATGGTGATACATCCACCTACTTTGTTTTTAGGCTTTGCCACCACGCTTATTCCATTCTCATTTTGCATGGCTGGTTTATGGTTAAAAAAATACCGCGATTGGGTAAGACCAGCTTTACCATGGGCCTTATTTTCTGGAGCTGTTTTAGGTCTCGGCATTTTAATGGGAGGATATTGGGCATACGAAACACTTAACTTCGGTGGTTATTGGAATTGGGATCCGGTAGAAAATGCTGTTTATGTACCTTGGTTGATTTTGGTTGCCTCTATACACACCATGATCACCTATAAAAACAGTGAAACGGCTTTAAAGGCTTCTATCATTTTGGTGATTGCTACTTTCATACTTATTCTTTATTCAACCTTCCTGACAAGAAGTGGTGTGTTAGGCGATGCTTCTGTTCACTCTTTCACCGATCTTGGTTTGTCTGGTCAGCTGCTTGTTTACCTTTTGGTGTTTCTAATCGGAGCCGTTGTGCTGGCTGTGGTTCGTTGGAAAGAAATTCCAAGCAGTGATAAAGAAGCTTCAGTTTACTCACGCGAGTTCTGGATCTTCATGGGCGCCACCACGCTTTGTCTTATGGGCTTTCAGGTATTGTTGCCTACCTCTATTCCTGTATGGAATAAGTTTGTTACACTTTTTGGTGCCAGCTCTAACATGGCACCTCCACCAGATCAAATAGCTTACTATTCCAAATTCCAAATTTGGTTTGCCATTGTGATTGGTTTACTCTCTGCCGTGGGTCAGTTTTTCTGGTGGAGAAAAATTGATAAGGCAGAACTTAAAAAAGAATTGCAAGTGCCGGTGCTTATTGCATTACTCTTGTCGGTAATCATCATTACCATAGGGCAAGTAACAAAACCTGCTTATCTCTTACTGATAATCGCTGCTGTGTTAACCATTGTTGGTAATAGCAAAATTCTACTCTCTATTCTTAAAAACAGCCCTGCTTTATCAGGCGGTGCCGTTGCACACATAGGCATGGGTTTGATGTTGCTCGGTATCCTGTTCTCCTCTGGATACTCAACAGTAGTCTCTCTAAATAATACTGGTTTACTTTATTCGCGCGATGCGGGTGAAGAGTTTAACCGCGACAACTTACTTTTATTTTTACATGAGCCACGTACAATGGCGGGTTATGATATTGAATACATCAGTCAGAAACTTGAATTGAGAAATGGAGATGGATACATTGATAAATACGATGTACAACTTACACCTGATGAGGACAAAGTAATAGCGCTCAAAGATGGTAATGGCTACAAAGCCAAGGACACACTACAAGTATTTGGTGAAAATACTTACTATGAAATTGAATTCCGGAAAGATGGGAAGGTTTACAAGCTCTATCCGCGAGCGCAGATCAATCCGGATATGGGCGGAATACTTTCTTCGCCTGACATTCACCGAACACTTAAGTCTGACTTCTACACCTATACTTCATCTATCATGAAACCTGATGAAGAAAAAGAATGGAGTGAGATGCAGGAATTACGAACAGCCATTGATAAAGATTTCTTCGCAAATGATTATGTAAGCACGGTAACCAGCGTAGTTAAGGTGGATGACGTACCCGGAACAATCTTGTCGCCAGATGATGTAGCGGTAAAAGCAACCATTAAAGTAAAGGGGGCAAGAGAAGAATACATAGCCGAGCCTTACTTCCTCATTCGTGATAAAATGGTAGGCCGTATCAGTGCAGAAATTCCTCAACTAGGTGTGCTTTTCACCTTAGTGAATATTCATCCTGAAACGAATGAATTTACGATTGGCACCAACACACGCCAAAAGGATTGGGTGGTGATTAAATCACTTGAAAAACCGATGATCAATGTGTTGTGGATTGGCACACTCGTACTCATGGCTGGTTTTGTGATCGCCATGCTGCGCAGGTACCGTGAGTTTCAGCTCATGAAAGAAAAGGGCCAGGAGTAACAACTTTTTTCGAAATAGCTTACCTTAACGTGTAAAACAACAACACGTGAGGGAGTTTCAGTGCATTATTTATGGATCGTATGGCTATACAGGCGAGCTGATTACGCAGGAGTGTAAACGCAAGGGCTTATCGGCTTTACTTGCGGGAAGAAATGCTCAAAAATTACGAGAACAAGCTGTAAAACATGCTTATCCATTTCAGGTAGTTGAAAGCCACGATCATGCTGCATTGGTGACCTTGTTGAAAAGAGCAAGTCTGGTTATCCACTGTGCTGGTCCCTTTCGGCATACGGCACTAGCTATGCTAAAGGCATGTGCAGAAGCGCAAACACACTACACAGACATCAGCGGAGAATATGAAGTGTTTGAAAAGCTAGCTTCTTTATCGGCCGAGGCTCAACAAGCCAACATCCTGGTTATGCCCGGAACAGGTTTTGATGTTGTGCCTTCTGATTGCCTTGCTTTGCATTTAAAAAATGCTTTACCCGATGCAACACATTTACAACTCGCTTTTACCATGGGCAAAGGCGGACTTTCGCGCGGCACCAGCAAAACCATGATTGAAGGCATGGGACATGGCAGTTGCATTCGTGAAAATGGTAAATTAAAAAGCATTGATTTAGGTGAGAGAACCCTGGAAATCAATTTCGGTGCATTCACCCGGCAAACATTATGTATTCCCTGGGGTGATATTGCCACAGCATGGATAAGCACTAAGATTCCCAACATTGAAGTGTATAGTGGTGTGTCCGAAACTGCGATCCGTAGTGCAAAATGGAGTAAGTACCTGAATTGGATATTGCGTAGCACCAGGCTAAAGAAATATTTACAGAAACAAGTGGATAAAAAGCCAGCAGGCCCAAGCGAAGAAAGAAGAAATGAAGGACGCAGTTATTTGTGGGGCAAGGTGTGGAATGAAAAAGGTGAAACAAGAATTAGCAGGTTAGAAACCCTTAATGGTTATAGCCTGACTGCTAAAACTGCTGTGCTTATCGCGGAGCGCTTGCTACAAGAGAAACCACGCGCTGGCTATTTTACACCGGCTCAATATTTTGGTGCAGATTTCATTCTTGAAATAGAAACAACAACGCGTATTGACGAAAAATAATACTACTATGAAAAATCTACTGCTAACTATTGTATTACTCTCTTTATGTGTTTCGCTTCAGGCGCAAGAGCGTGTATTCCCCATTGTAAAAAATTATGGCGGTATTTTTGAAATACCTGATGCTGCTGAGAAACCAGATCCTTCACTCAACTACAACATTGTTATTGAAGTTTACTCAGGATCTGAAAAGGCTGGTGAACTTAATTATGCGCTGAATAACGTAGCCCGTCTTATCAATTTACATGCTGTTGGTGGTGTGCCTAAGGAGAAGATAAAAGTAGTAGTAGCCATACATGGTGAGGCGTCTTATACCCTGATGCAAAATGATCTCTACAAAGCGAAATACAAAACTGATAATCCTAATATTGCTCTTTATAAAGCATTAGATGAAGCTGGTGTGCAACTCTTTGTTTGCGGACAGTCGCTTATTGCCAGGCAAATCGACAGCCAGAAATTATTGCCTGAAATAAAGATTGCTACCTCAATGCTGACAACAGTAAGTACCTACCAATTGAGGGGTTATGCTGCCTTTAAGTTTTAGTTTTTTTCTTCTTCGAAAAAGTCTGATCAATTAAATCTGCCTCAAATAGCAAGGCCCGTATTTGTTGCTCGTTAATTTCGTTTAGTCTTTTAAAGTACATGCAATACACTTGCTTTCGATTTTCTTTAAGCAAAACACCATCTTTATTGGCCATTAAATTCCCCTGACAAAAACCAAAACTAACACCCTTGTCAGCATGTTTACCGGCTTTAGTCTGAACGCCCCAGGTAAGTGATGGGGGCCAGATAAAACAGATCATTCTGTTTCGCACATAAAAGGGTGCGCCATAAGAAAGTTTCTCCTCGGCCTTGGGCAAACAATCTAACACCAGCGAACGTAATTTTTTTACGATCGCTTGTTCATGTTTTGGTAGGTTGAGAATTATGTCATCAACTGATGTATGCCTGGTCATTATCCGATAATTACGGATAAAATTATGTTGGAGTTATGACAAGGTTATGGCAGCAGACTCTGCACCTTGACTCATTTTCCATTCATCCAATGCTTGTTCGCCTTTGTCAGCAAAATCTTTAACAATATCAATACTAATGCGGTCATTTAAGCCTTTTGCGTAATGCACTTTTTTTACAACAAGCCCCTTATCAATTAAGAATTCTGCCGGAATGGTATTGATGGATTCACCATCGGCCATTAAGTGGATGGGCACTCCAGCCATACTGGCTTTAAATGCCGTTTGTACAAAAGAAGTAAGATGACTTTTAGTTGCAATAGCCGCAGAGGGCTCCAGACCATAAGCCGCATACATTACTTTTTTAGGGTCGGAAATTAAGGGGATAGGCGAAACTTCCTTGTGGAAAATACTTCTCAGCAATACTTCTTTCTTTGATTCAAAAAAGAAAATCATTTCCATGCCTTTACTCTTCAGCTCTTCGTGAATTTTAGTAAGGGCATGAACACGCAAATTGCAAAAAGGGCAGCCTGCATGGCGGAAGAAGCCAATAAAAAGTCTTTTATCCTTATAATTATTCAGGTCTATCTCTCTATCGTAGATATCTATTAACTTAAAATGAGGTGCCTGTATATTTGTTTCCAGTTTCATAATTGTGTTTTATGCTGCTATATACGGAATGCGAGGGATAGGTGGATTGCATGGGGCATATAATTATCGTTTTTCCTAACAGTATTTTGCCTTACCTTGATATCAGGATTTTTTTATGAAAACATCACGCAGACACTTTCTTAAGGTAAGCGGAGCGCTCGCTTCACTGTTACCCCTTCAGTCATTTATATCCTCAACCTCAAAACGCATCACAAAACCGATGGTTATTTCTACCTGGAACTTCGGTGTGGGCGCTAATGCGGAGGCCTGGAAGATTTTAAGCGCCAATGGCCGTGCCCTGGATGCTGTTGAAAAAGGTGTTCAAGTACCTGAAGCTGATCCGAATGAAAGTTCTGTAGGGCTAGGTGGCCTACCTGATCGTGATGGCCGTGTTACGCTAGATGCTTGCATCATGGACGAATTTGCCAATTGTGGCGCTGTTGCCTGTCTTGAGCATATCGTGCACCCAATTTCGGTTGCCCGTAAAGTAATGGAGCTTACACCACACGTTATGTTAGTGGGTGAAGGTGCGCTTCAGTTTGCTTTAGCGAATGGCTTCAACAAAGAAAATTTATTAACGGCATCTTCAGAAAAAGCCTGGAAAGAATGGTTGAAAAAAGCAGAGTACAAACCCATTGTTAATATCGAAAATCACGATACCATTGGCATGCTCGCTTTAGATGCCAACCAGAATTTATCAGGGGCCTGTACCACCAGTGGCATGGCGTATAAAATGCATGGTCGACTGGGCGACTCCCCTATTATTGGAGCTGGTTTGTATGTGGATAATGAGGTCGGTGCAGCAACTTCTTCCGGTTTAGGTGAAGAGGTAATTCGTATTGTAGGTTCACATTTGGTGGTTGAGTTAATGCGACAGGGCAATAGTCCACAACGTGCCTGCGAGTTGGCTGTGAAAAGAATTGTGAAAAAACAGCCTGAAAAATCAAAGCAAATACAAGTGGGTTTTTTAGCGATTAATAAAAATGGTGAATATGGTGCTTACGCCTTGCAAAAGGGTTTTACTTATGCACTTTATTCAAATGAAGTACCCAACAAAGTATTTGAAGCCAAAAGCTTTTACTGAATATGACACTGGAAGTTGTTGTCTATACGATAGATGCTGCGCTTAAAGCGCAGCAGGGCGGAGCAGACCGCATTGAACTTTGCGACAATCCTGGCGAAGGTGGCACAACACCATCTGCAGGTATTATTCAACAAGTACAAAAACTTTTAACCATTCCTGTTTTTGTAATGATACGCCCACGCGGTGGTGATTTCTGTTACTCCGACCATGAGTTCGAAAGCATGAAACACGATATTGCACTATGCAAGGCGCTGAATATGCCCGGAGTTGTATTTGGCATATTAAGCCCTGAAGGTCAACTTGATAAATTGCGTTGTGCTGAATTAATTAAACTAGCCAGACCTATGCAGGTAACTTGTCATCGAGCTTTCGATATGACCAAAGACCCTTTGCAAAGCCTGGAGGATTGCATAGCACTAGGCTTCGACCGCATACTCACTTCCGGCCATCAGCTGAAGGCTGAGATGGGCATAGATATCATTGCTTGTCTAGTTAAGCAAGCAAAAGGGAGGATCAGCATTATGGCTGGATCTGGCGTGAATGAACAAAATGTAATAAAGATCATTTCTAACACCAAAGTGAACGAAGTGCACTTTGGAGCCATGTCGCAGGTGCCTAGTAGCATGCAGTATCAGAATAGTAACATTACCGGCATGGGTTCGGCAGGAGGAAGCGAATTTCTACTCCGAACTGTTGATACCAATGTGGTTAGAAGCATGCGTCAATTGACGGCTGCTGCCAATTCTTGAAATTTTACCATTGCCCTATTTATAATTTTTGCACCTTTGTTATAACAATTTAATCCTATGCAAAAGGCCACAGTTAACAAGAAAGATTTTACAATCGAGCAGCATGATGACAAACTTTTTGTAAACGGTAATGCGCTTAACTGGGACGTTGTAAATCTCAACAACGGTCACTTTCATATTCTACATGAAGGCAGAAGCTATCAGGCCGAAGTAATTAAAACAGACACTGCCACTAAAAGTGTAACCTTAAAAATCAACAATAATCGCTACACGGTTGATGTTAAAGACAAGTTCGATTTGTTATTGGAAAAAATGGGCATTAGTAATGCTGCTGCCAATAAGGTAAACAATGTAAAGGCACCTATGCCTGGTCTTATTATTAATTTAAAAGTAGCGGAAGGTGATACCGTAAAAGCAGGCGATCAGCTATTGATATTGGAAGCGATGAAGATGGAAAACATATTAAAATCTCCGGGAGATGGTGTGGTTAAGAAAATAAAAGTGAAGAAAGGAGATTCTGTTGAAAAGAATCAGGTATTAATTGAATTTTAATCTTTTGTCCTTTTCTTAGTCTATTCTTTAACAGCCACAGATCGCACAGATTTACGCAGAAATGGGTTTAATATATTTATACCTTTGGCTAGATAAATTTTTAAGAATCTATATACACCCTTTTGTATTCTTTCATTGTACTTGTGAAGAGTTTGAATCTGTACTAATTTACCTTTCATAGCTGGTCATTAACGAATCAACTCATCACTGAATCGTCACATTAAATTTTTCGTTATGAAAAGACTGCTTTGCATTTTTACAATATTGTGTTTGGCTTCATGTACTGAAGTTTCATTCCCCACTCACCAACCCAAAGGCATTAAACCTTTAAGTGCTTTCCCAAAAGAATTAAGGGGATCCTATTTAGCAAGTGAGGGGGACAGTATTCCAGATACCCTGCTTATTCAGGAAAGCAGTTATGAAATATTGAATGGTAATGCAAGGCGTGAAAAGGTATGGCCAGAAGTAGGTGTAATCAATGATTCATTGGTAATAAAAAAATATAAAGGCTATTACTTCATAAGTTTTAAAGAAAATAATGAGTGGCTTTTACGAGTGCTTACAATAGATAAAAAAGGTAGTCTTACTTTTATGAGAATGGCTGTTCACGATTCTGAAAAGGTTAGGTCACTATCTGAATTGAAAAAGGAAATCCCTGTGCAGGAAATTAAACTGAGTGATTCTGAAAAGTATTACCGGATCGATCCTACACCCAAACAATTGATGTCCCTGATCAAGAAGAAAAAATTTTGGGAGGAATCGGAACTCATTAAGCTTAAATAAAAAAGGAGGGTTTGACCCTCCTTTTTTATTTATCTACAGTTAACTATTAATATAAATAGCTCAATGCAGTTTTATCGTTGTTATTAAAAGGACGGTTAGTTGATGCACCCAAGCAAGCCAACATCCATGAACCAGGGTCAGCCGTAGTAGGCGTGCCAGGGATATGGATAGCACCTACAGTTGAAGCACCTTCATTAGCAGTTGAACCACCACAGCTATAGCTGCGATCCATGTAATCTGTATGACGGAAACCTATGCAATGTCCAATTTCGTGAGCAACTACTGTTGTCATGAAACCATCGCTGTAACCAGATGCATATGTTCTTGCATAGCTGATTTGGTTGTAAGGATTACCACCGCTAGGGAAACCTGCAGAAGCAATATACTGTCTGGTGTTAACCAAACGGATTACGATATCACCACCGCTGGCCACACGCGTGAAAGTAAGACCAAGGTTTTCAGCATTGTAGCGGGCAAGCGCATTGTTTACTGAAGTAGAAAAAGCGGCTGGTATATTATTACCGCTAATACTTACGGTAATGTTTCTTGGACCATTAACCAGGTTGGTGGTTCGGTACTGTTCAGCCTGACCAACATTAAGGTGCTTCTTTACAGCAGCTCCTTCAAGGTCATGTTCGTGAAGCACGATGTCACCTTCAACCAGGTAGCCACCATCAACACGTTGAACATCTTGTGTACCAAATCCCAAGGCGGAAATTTTGTCAAGTGTAACTTGAGAAACTTCCTGGGAGATTAAACTTTCATCCTGCTGGCAGGATACCATAACAATCGCTGCTGCGAGCGCTGCTACAGATAACACTTTTTTCATCATAGGTTTAGTATGTATTTAGGTTTAGTAGCAACAAAATAGTCATTCAAACCAATATTATACTGTGTATACCTTAAAATTCAGGTGCAGATTTTATTAAAACGAGTCAAAAAAGAATTAAATTTTGTAACTGAATTTGTGACAGGCTCCAAACGCGTGTATGGGAGCCGTTGACAAGCGGTTGACAGAAGGAAATTTGCCCCTATTTTTGTCCATCTTTGGTTAAATCGGCAAAAAGGCTGTTAAAAAGTGAGAGGATCAGGCTAAAAAGTAGCGCCCACCAGAATCCATCCACCAAAAAACCATCTATAAAATAGTCTGTCAGTAAAATCATCAAGGCATTTATAACAAGCAGAAACAGACCTAATGTGATAAAGGTGATGGGTATAGTTAATACGATTAAAAAGGGTTTAACAAAAATATTTACAATGCTTAGCACCAATGCGACTAACAGAGCCGTCCAATAATCTTCTACACTTACACCGGGCAACAAATAGGCAGTCAGCAAAACCGCTAAACCACTCAGCAAAAATTTAACAATCCAGTTCATACACTAAATATGTTGTATTTCTTTCTTGCAAACAATGTTTCAATACAGCTTTGACCATAAATTAGCGCCATGTATGCGATTGTGGATATTGAAACTACCGGGGGCTATGCTGAGAACCATCGCATTACTGAAATTGCCATTGTACACCACGATGGATTACAAACAGGTAAAGAATTCCGCACGCTTATTAATCCTGTTCGCAATATTCCTTCTTACATAACAGGCCTGACGGGTATTACCAATGAAATGGTGCTTACGGCTCCGCGTTTTGAAGAAGTTGCACAAGATATTCTGGCTATGCTGGAAGGAAAGGTATTTGTCGCCCACAATGCCCACTTCGATTATTCTTTTTTAAAAAAGGAATTTGAGCAAGTAGGTATTACCTGGCAAACAAAAAAACTTTGCACGGTAAGGCTTAGTCGCAAAATTATTCCAGGCCTTCGTTCGTACAGTTTAGGGAGTATATCAGAAAGCCTCGGTATAAAAATCAACAACAGACACCGTGCCAGTGGCGATGCCGAAGCTACCGTTAAAGTGTTTGATGTGTTGATTCAGCGCGACAAAGACGGACAAATAGCCAAAGCCTTAAAGCGAAACAGTGGAGAAACAATTTTACCACCTAATTTACCCAAACAAGATTTTGATTCACTTCCTGCCAAAGCAGGCGTGTATTATTTTCTGAATGCACGGGGCAGTGTTATTTATGTGGGTAAGGCTGCAAATATTAAAAAAAGAATTGCCGGGCATTTTTCAGGTGATGCCCGTGAGTGGAGCAAACAAAATATTCGCAACGAAATACACCACATTCGGTATGAGCTAACCGGCAACGAAATGCTGGCGCTGATTTTTGAGTCGCAGGAGATAAGAAGACTATGGCCTAAATACAACCAGGCACAGAAATACCGTGTTGAAGAGTGGGGTATTTATGCTTATGAAGATCGAAATGGGTATTTGCGTTTTTCCGTTAATACAGTCATGCGGGGTTCGCAGCCTTTAGTTCGCTTAAGTAGTAAAGGTGATGCCTGGAATTTTTTATGGGAGAAAGTTCACGCTTATGAGTTATGTCCCAAGCTCTGTGGATTACAGGTAACCAAAGGATTGTGCTTTCAACATCAGACAGGTGAATGTCATGGTGCTTGTCAGGAAATTGAATCACCCAAAAAGTATAATAAGCGCGTCTCCAAAATGCTGGATACACTACAACAAAAAGGTGAATCGCTGGTAATCATTGGCAAGGGTAGAACACAACATGAAAAGTCTTTAGTGCTGGTGAAAGAAGGCACTTACTACGGGCATGGTTTTGTAGAGCGCAAGCAAGCACTTGAAACTTTTAATGATGTGCAGAAATTAGTGCGTCCCGGAGTTGAAACTCCCACTATCCATAACTTGATTAGTTCTTACCTAACAAGCGTGAAAGAAGATGAGGTGATTGTGTTTGATTAACATACAATAGGTGTCACAGATCGCTGCATGAATATGTTGGACTAATGCATCTCAACCTCATCAAAAAATCACTTTCTCTTTTCAACAAATAAACGCCATCATGCAAATTGAATACCTGACTGATACCAGCGAAGACTTAAGGCAAGTCGTTACCCTTTTTGAAAAAGAATTAGTAAGTATTCCATACTATAATCAATTAGCAAAAGATCAGGAAAAGCAGCATTATACACTGACAAATCTTATTGGTAAAATTAACAATGATCCTCAATCTATTATTGTTGCTAAAGATAAAGGAAAGATTGTGGGTTTGTGTTTTAACAGATTTGATGATTATACTATTTGGCTGGAGTGGATAATAGCTGATGAGGATAATAAAAGAACTGGTGTTGGTAAAATGCTGTTGGAGAAATTGTTTGAATCAGCTAAAGAAAGAAAGTGTCATAAGGTATGGTGCGATTGTAGAGCAGATAATACCATTTCAAAAAGCTTCCTTATCAAAAATGGGTTTACCGTAATCTGTGAAATAAAAAAACACTGGTATCAACAGGATTTTATTTTGCTTGAAAGATTCATAACATAAGAATAGGATAAACACCAATTACTTATTCAGTAATGCTCTGTAAATTGATATAACTACTCTGAAATACTACTCCTTAATACAAAAAAAAATCAGCGATGCTCTCGCTGATTTTTATTTTATAAAGATGATCGTTGCGCTTACACGATGATTACTTATTGTCAATCAAGCCTCTTCCGCTCTTTTTCAACGTGCCCGTCTCCTGAAGTGTTTTAGCGATTACATCTAAAATACCGTTTACAAACTGACGGCTTTTTGGTGTGCTGTAGCCTTTCGCTAATTCTATATATTCGTTAATGGTAACTTTTACCGGTATACCAGGGAACGTAATCAACTCGGCAATGGCCATTTCTAAAATAACACGATCGGTTAATGGCAAGCGATCCACCTCCCAGTTACGGGTGTTGTCTGCAATCAGTTTGCTCTGATCTTCGGGAAGATCTGAAGCGTAGTTATACAGTTTTTCTACAAAGGCTTTATCATCGTTCCAATCCAGCGAAAGCGTCATCAAACCTAATTGATCAGACTTCTGCGGATTATAGGTTTTAATGGTTTTCTCCACCATGCCTTTCACAATCTCTTTGTCTTCGGCCCAGTGCAATACCTCTTCTTCAAAATAATCGTTGATGATGGTTTTACCCAAAATCAGTTTTTTGAAAATATGACTCACCACTTTACGCTGCTCTTCAAGGGTGGGTGTTTTTCTGTCGAGCGACTCAAGGTAAGTATCATCCGGGCGAATAACATCGCGGAACCAAACACGCACACGATCCATTTTATCGTTCCAGTGTCTGTTTAATTTCAGCGAATCTTTTTTCAATGACTCACTGTTTTGAAGGCCCTTCACCCAAAGGTTATTGAGAAAGCCTGTGTGTGTTAATTTTTTATCGGTTGCGGCTGCCTCAGCTATTGCCACACCCAGACTTAAAACTGAGATGTAGTAATCATAAATGCGCTCAGCATCCTGAACTAAATTCTTGCGCTGGTTTTCAACATCACGCTTAGTCTGCTTGGCATAATACTCTAAGGCCTCGTTTACAACCTTTTCAATTTTAGGTTCTTCATGCTCAACTTTGCTACCGCCAGCGGCAAACTCCTTTTCAAAAACCTTAAAAGCAATCTGACGTTGCTCTTTCAGTAATTCTTTATTCTGAACTTCCATTGAGTTCAGGTCAGGAGCGAAACGTTGGGTGATGAGGGTAAGACAAAGGCCGTGATTGGCCTCTTTGCACTGATGGAGAGCGAAAAGGCTCTGCATGGTTTTAATGCGTAGACTGTGGCGATTAAGCATGTGGTAAGAACGACTTTAACAAAATATTGATGCAAAATTAAAAATAAAAACGTCATTTCGGCAGAAGCTTGTCAGAGAATTACCTGAGTATTTCTCCCTTCTATCGAAATGACGTTATGAAAGCCTAAAAACGCTTAGCGCGGAATTCTTACTCTACCTACTTCTTCAATGCGTTTTTCACACAATTTGATGGCGGCCTCCTGGCTGCTGATTTTCTCGTTCTCAGCTAAATTCAGGATGCTCAAGTTAGTAGTATAAATTTTCTCAGCTTGCTCTAAAGCACGCTTGCGGTTATAGTTACCGAGGTATTCGTTATAAACGTTAATCAGACCGCCTGCATTAATCAGAAAATCAGGTGCATAAGTAATGCTCTTGTCTTTCAACATATAACCATGCTTCAACTCTTCTTTCAGCTGGTTATTGGCAGCACCCGCAATAATAGCACACTTAAGGCGTGGAATGGTGTTATCGTTCAAAGTGGCACCTAAAGCACAAGGTGCGTAGATGTCCATATCCAGGTCGTAGAGCGCCTCAGCACCTACTACCGCAACACCAAATTTCTCAACCAGTGCTTTTACTTTTTCTTCAGATATATCGTTAATGGTAACTTTAGCACCTTCTTTCACTAAATGCTCAACCAGGTACATACCTACCTGACCAACACCTTGCACGGTTACTTTTTTACCAGTAAGAGAATCGTTACCGTAAACTTTTTTAGCAGTCGATTTCATGCCCAGGTACACACCGTAAGCCGTTACCGGTGAAGGATCACCACTACCGCCCATACTTTCAGGCAAACCTGTTACATGTTTAGTCTCCATGCCGATGTATTCCATATCGGCTGTTTTCATATTCACATCTTCAGCAGTAATATACTTACCACCAAGGCTGTTTACGAACTTACCGAAGCGTCTCATGAAGGCCTCAGTCTTTTGTGTTTTGGCATCGCCAATGATAACGGCTTTACCACCACCTAAGTTTAAGCCGCTGATGGCTGCTTTGAAAGTCATGCCACGAGAAAGGCGCAATACATCTGTAATGGCTTCCTGCTCTG
>VFQM010001041.1_pt1 | contig 26270 bp, 25 predicted proteins | sample 3512391 | NCBI WGS metagenome assembly VFQM01 (sample SAMN10412369, study PRJNA504923) | tailings metagenome | isolation source: Replicate 1 from Balatoc abandoned mine | place: Philippines | reverse complement strand
ATGATGCTCCGGCTTCAATTCAATAACCGTGTTGCACTCAGCTCCTGCAACCGCCGCACTTAAGGTCGAAAGCCTCAATGTTCTTTTTTCAACCTCATACACATTGCTAATTGAGTTAATATTGATTCCACTCGCAGCCCACAGGGCGTGGCTTTACCTCGAGGTCTCGCACTCTAGCTAACGGTTCAAGTCGTTAACTTCGCTAACTCGGGACGTTCAAAAGCTGCGCTTTTGTCTGCCCCTTAGCCAAGCGTTAGGTATTTTCAATGCAAATATTACGTGTGAATGATATTTTTCTTGCAGTAGTTTTATCGCTTGCAGTTGTCTGGCTTGCCTTTGTCAAGGGTGACGCACTGTATTTGGGTGTCTGGTATTACTTTGCTGTTCCAATTGTTATTTTGGGTGCCTGTGCAGTCCTCCGTCCGACACCGCTCTTCCTAACAGGCACCTCACTTGGAATTGCCATAACACTACTGTGTGTAATGTCGATTAACTGGGGAGCATCACGCCCTGAGGGCCTGCTCGGGCTTGGTCATGTATTTTCATTGCCGGGTGCTATCATTGGTGCGGTTCTTGCGGCATCGCTGGCCAAAAGAAAATTTGAAAATAAGCCGTTTACAGCTTTGCTCTTAGGTTTGAGCAGCCTGCTAATTGGCTATTTCATAAACCAAGTCATTATTTGCAATACTGTTATGTGGTGCGGGCCGCTTTCCCTGCCAATCAAATGAAACGCCTAACAACATGTATGGACTCTGCCCCCCGAGTAGTGAGCAAAGCGTTGTCATCAGCGCGGTTGCATTCGACTATCCGGCCTGTTGTGGGCTTTCTTGCCCTGGCCAATCTGTAGTTCGCGCAGCGGGGGCCAAGCGTTCAATCGACCGCGCGGATCATGATTGTTATTGGCCCTGTGCCAGGTCAGGGCTTGCTTATCTGCCTAGTGCTTATTTATCAGCGGCTGATGACAGTGCGGTATTGGGCTTCTCTGGCAAATGGCTAGCGCTGCTGGCTAGTTGCTCCATGCGCTTTCCCAGGTGTCTGATCAGTTGCTTTCCGGGGACCTCGACCCAGCGATAGGTCATGCTCGAATACGCCAGCAGCAGCGGCAGGTACAGGAGAGTCAGGAGCTGGCGACTGTATCCGAGGTGACCCATGATGCTGTCGATCAGCATAATGAGCACCAGGTGGTTCAGGTAAATCGAGTATGAAATCGTGCCCAACCACTGCAGTTTGCACAGCAGCCAGGCAAGCAAACCCTGTTCCAGAGCAAATACAACAACGATTGCAGCGAAGGCGAACGGAGCAAATATCTCTGCCGATCGCCAGTTGCCGTTCAGCTTGAAAAAGATCACCCAGAGCAGCATGCACAATAAGCCTTCAACGCCGAGCGCCAGTATGGGCGGCCAACTGATGCTACGCAGCAGACGCCATGCCCGGTAAGCCAGGATGCCCAGTACAAAGGCAGACCATCCGCGCAGCAGTCCGGAGTTCACTACCTGGAAGTAATTCTGGTGGGTGGTATCCAGAGTTCCGCTGAGGTTGTGGATGACTGTCAGGCCGGTCACGCTCATCAACAGCAATACCAGGCTGCTGGTGTGGCGTCGTATGAAGCAGAAAAAAACGATATTCAGCCAGAGCTCTACCGATATGGACCAGCTAGGGGCATTCCATGTCAATGACTGGCGATTAAGCCCGATGTTGTGGGTCAGTGTCAGTTGCTGCAAAAAGGTAAAGAACGTGCCGTCGCGGTATCTGGGGATATCGTTGACGATCATTGTGTAGACGATGAGATAACTGAACAGGCCGAACAGGTGCATCGGATACAGTCTGGCAATACGCGAAACACTGAACTTCCAGGCGCTGACCGGCCTGTCTGTGTACAGGTAGCGGTGAGCCAGAATAAAACCGCTCAAGACCAGGAAGAAATCAACGGCGAGGTAGCCGGAGAAGCTTAACAGCCAGTGAAAGAGCGCTACCGCAATGGCGGCAAGTCCGCGCAGGCCGTCGAGCGATTTGAAATAGGCCTTGTCATTCATGAAGGTGTGGGAGTCCGTTCTTGTTGTTTTTACTGGCTTAGGCCACTGCGTACGCTTTGCCCGACAGCGGGCAGGTGCTTAGGAAATGCGAACCGCTGCGCTGTAGATTGTTTGGCCGAGGCGAGTATACCGAGACTGGGTGTTGCGTTTTCCGACACTGTCGTCAGTGCGGTGATATCTGCTGAGCTGGCAGCGCGTTGCCTGGGCTTTCGAATGAGGTGGGGCAATCGTCTGCACTGGGGCGCTCCGCCAAACGGGCAAAAAAAACCCGGCTCTGGGGGCGGAGCCGGGTCAAGACCATTAAGAGTAAAAACGCAGGTACCCGATCCAAGGTACCCCCGACTGGCGGGGCACGTGGGGGAGGTGTGCCGCACGTCAGTACCTTGAGTATTGCCGGGTATCGGCACACGTCCAGCCAAAGGCCGCTTTTTCTTAAATGGATTGGCGATACCGGTGGCCTTGTTAAGAACTGTCAGCCCCGGCTGGCCCACTGGCGGAGCAGGGCGAGGGTGTCGTCGAGTACTTCGACGGGGGTGTAGAAGTGCGGTGACAGGCGGATACCCGCCCCGCGTTGCGCACAGACCACCTGCTGCTGGCGCAGTTGCTCGAACAGTGTGGCGTTATCCCAGCCCTGCAGGGTGAAGTTGAGGATGCCGGCGCGCCGCTCGGCGTGCAGCGGGGAGTGCAGGTGCAGGCCGGGGATGGCTTGCAGGCCCTGTTGCAGGTAGTCCATGCGCTGTTCAAGTTGCCTGGCGACCTGCGCCATGCCGACCTCTTCCAGCAGGCTCAGGCTGGCTTCCAGGGTAACGGCGCCGAGCATGTTCGGGCTGCCGCATTCAAAGCGCCGCGCGCTGTGCGCCGGTTGCCAGTCCTGGCGCTGGTAGTCGCCGAGCTGCTCGACCATGTGCCAGCCGAACTGTTGCAGTTGCAGGTGTTCGCGGCGCTCGGCGCGGCAGTAGAACACCGCCAGGCCTTCCGGGCCGAGTAGCCATTTGTGGCCGTCGGCCATGGCGAAGTCGCAGTCATAGGCCTGCACGTCGAAGGGCAGCGCGCCTAGGTGCTGGATGGCATCGATGCAATACAGTACGCCACGCTGGCGCAGGCCCTGGCCAAGGCGCGGCAGGTCGAGGCGCAGGCCGCTGGCATATTGCACGGCGCTGATCGACAGCAGCCGGGTACGTGGGCCGCAGGCGTCGAGCAGGTCTTGTTCCGGGTCGCTGCCGTCCAGGCTCACTACGCGTACCTGCACGCCACGCGGCGCCAGGGCTTCCCAGACGATGCGGTTGGAGGGGAACTCCTGGTCGCTGATCAGCACTTCGTCGCCGGGCCGCCAGTCGATGCCGAAGGCCACCACCGAGAGCGCTTCGGAGGTGTTCTTGAGCAGGCCGATGTCCTCCACCGAGGGGGCGTTGAGCAGGCGTTGCAGGCGCTGGCGCAGGCGCAGTTCGATGCCCATCCAGCGCGGGTAGTCGCGGGCGCCGAGCTGGCAGTTTTCCGCGGCGAAGCGTTGCAGGGCGTCGCGGCTGCGTGCCGGCCAGGGGGCGACGGCGGCGTGGTTGAGGTAGCGCAGCCCAGGGGCCTGGGGAAACTCGTCGGGGAAGTTCAACATGGCGGATTGACCCGTGCAATTTGCGGCTGGACAGGCATAATAGCCCGCCTCGATTCTGACCACGCAGTCCCTTTATGCAGAAAGAACCCCGTAAGGTCCGCGAATTTCGCCGCCGCGAGCAGGAAATCCTCGATACCGCGCTGAAGCTGTTTCTCGAACAGGGAGAGGACAGTGTCACCGTGGAGATGATTGCCGATGCGGTCGGCATTGGTAAGGGCACCATTTATAAGCATTTCAAGTCGAAGGCGGAGATTTACCTGCGCCTGATGCTCGACTACGAGCGCGATCTCAATGAGCTGCTGCACTCGGAAAGCGTCGACAAGGACAAGGAGGCGCTGTCGCGCGCCTATTTTGAATTCCGCATGCGCGACCCGCAGCGCTACCGGTTGTTCGACCGCCTGGAAGAGAAGGTGGTCAAGGGCAATCAGGTGCCGGAGATGGTCGAGCAGTTGCACAGCATCCGTGCGTCGAATTTCGAGCGCCTGACCCAGTTGATCAAGGCGCGGATCGCCGATGGCAAGCTGGAGGACGTGCCGCCGTATTTTCACTATTGCGCGGCTTGGGCACTGGTGCATGGCGCGGTGGCGCTGTATCACTCGCCGTTCTGGAGCAGTGTGCTGGAGGATCAGGAGGGCTTCTTCCAGTTCCTTATGGATATCGGCGTGCGCATGGGCAACAAGCGCAAGCGCGACGGCGAAGCCGGCCACGCCTGAGGAGTCGTCCATGCAGGCCTTTCCCATCGACTATGTCGAGCCAGTGTTCCGCCCGCCCAGCGAGGCGCATTCGCTGATCCTGCCGGTGACCAATGGCTGTTCGTGGAACCACTGCGGCTTTTGCGAGATGTACACGGCGCCGCAGAAGAAATTCCGCGCGCGTGACGAGCAGCAGGTGCTCGAGGAAATCCGCCGCTGTGGCGAGCAGTTGATCGTGCAGCGGGTATTTCTTGCCGATGGTGATGCGCTGGTGCTGCCGACCCGCCGCCTGCTGAGCATTCTGCAGGCGATTGCCGAGCACATGCCGACCGTCGAGCGGGTGTCCAGCTACTGCCTGCCGCGCAACCTGCGCAAGAAGTCGGTGGAGGAGCTGCGCGAGCTGGCCGATGCCGGCCTGAAGATGGCCTATGTGGGGGCCGAGTCGGGCGATGACGAGGTGCTGGCGCGGGTCAACAAGGGTGAGACCTATGCCTCGACCCTCAGCGCGCTGGACAAGCTGGGCCAGGCGGGGATTACCCGCTCGGTGATGATCCTCAACGGCCTGGGTGGGCGCAGCCTGTCGGTGCAGCATGCCGAGCAATCCGCGCAGTTGATGAACGACAGCCAGCCGGAGTACCTGTCGACCCTGGTGGTCAGCTTCCCGATGGGCGAGACGCGTTTCCGCGCCGGGTTTGCCGATTACCAGCCGCTCGACCAGCACGGCCTGTTCCTCGAAGTGGAGCGCCTGTTGCAGCGCCTGGAGCTGCGCGACACGGTGTTTCGCAGTGACCATGCCTCCAACTACCTGGTGCTCAAGGGCACCCTCGGTGCCGACAAGGCGCGCCTGCTCGCCCAGGTGCGCCAGGCCATCGAGCAGCCGCAGGCAGTACGTTTGCGTCAGGAGTGGCAGCGCGGTCTGTGAACGCAGGCCGGCTGCTTGGCGTGATTCCTGCTTGAGTGAAGCATGCGCCGGATTCCCGGCATTGCCTGTGGAGATAACCCATGCAACGACTGCTCATGCTGCTGGTGCTGCTCGGCCTGACGGGCTGTATGAAGGTCAGCGATATGGCCGACGGCACGCTCTACCAGCTGCGCGATGCCGGCGTGCTCGACCATGCGCATATCCAGCGCAACAGCACCTGGCGCTTGCAGGCGGACTCGCTGATCTACATTGCCCAGGGGCATTTCGTGCCGCCCGGCCATACCACGCCGGCCAACGTGGTGGCCGAGCAGGCCTTTGCAGGCTTTGTCGAGTATTTCCCCATGGTGCGCCGCGCCCCGGCCCCGCAGGGCCTGGAGGAGGCCATGCAGGCGGCGCGCGGGCAGGGCGCGCATTACCTGCTGTACCTGCGTTTTGCCAGTGCCGACGACCGTATTGGCACCTATGATGAATGGGCAGACCAGGAGGCGTTGGACCGCTTGGGCGTGGACAAGGGGGTGATCCAGCTGATGCTGCTGGAAACCAATACCCGTTACCTGCTGGATTACGCGCGGATTCGCCAGCGCGGCGGCTTTCTGACGTTCTATGACAAAAAGCCGCAGGACCTGATTGGCCCGCCGCTGCGAGAATATGCCCAGCGCCTGATAGGCCTGAGCCATTAACCATACGCTGCTGTTGCGGGCCTTGTGCGGCGCGGGCGCAGTGCAAGGAATCTTTCATGACTTCATCCGACAAGGCCGGCGACCTGCTGGCACAGATCCCCAAGAGCCAGGGCCTGCCGCCGGTGCACCTGTGGAATCCGGATTTCTGCGGCGATATCGATATGCGTATCGCCCGCGACGGCACCTGGTACTACATGGGCACGCCGATCACCCGGCCGGCCATGGTGCGTCTGTTCTCGACCATCATCCGCCGCGATGGCGAGCAGTATTTTCTGGTCACGCCGGTGGAGAAGGTGGGTATTCGCGTCGACGATGCGCCCTTCGTAATCACCCGCCTGGAGGTCGAGGGGCAGGGCCAGACGCAGTGTCTGCGCCTGTTCACCCAGGTTGATGACGAGCTGCTGCTGGATGCCGAGCACCCGCTGCGGGTCAGCGAGCATCCGCACACCGGCGAGCCGGCGCCCTACGTGCGGGTGCGCAGCAATCTGGATGGCTTGGTGCACCGTAACGTGTTCTACCAGATGGTCGACTTGAGCGAGCCGCAGGAACTGGATGGCGAGGTGTGGTTCGGTGTGTGGAGCGCCGGGCAGTTCTTTGCGCTGGGCCGTCCCTGAGCGGTCTGCGAGCTTCTGACGGGGCCTCGGGGCATGACAAAGCGCGGCGCTGCCGCTAACATGCCGCCCGGTCGGCGTTCGCCGGCCGTCTGATGTCCCGGTAGCTCAATTGGATAGAGCGTCCCCCTCCTAAGGGGAAGGTTGGAGGTTCGATCCCTCTCCGGGACGCCATCGCTGTGCGTCAGCGTCCCGCCCCGGCAGTTGCAGTGCCTGGCGCTTCCTGCGATCTTGCCTCGTGCAGCCCGGCTGCTTGCGTGTACACCCGTGGAGAGGGACCTTGGATACCGTGGACAGTTCTCTGGCCTTCAGTCAGCAGGTGGCCCTGCTGGAGAAGAAGCGTGCCGTACTGCTTGGCCTGTTGCGCCTTACCGAGACCCTGCAACAACTGCGCGTGGCGTTGACTAGCGTGCTGCAGTTAGGCGGTGCCGCGGGCGCTGCGCCGAGCGATTCCGACCTGCGTGCGTTCGAGGTGATCCGCCAGCGGGTGGCCGATCTGTCCAGTGCTGAACTGCGCCAGGCGATTGAGCAGCTGGATGGCAAGGTGCGCGACAGCCTGGCGCAAATCAGCACTATGGCCTTGCAGCTGGTCGATGATGCGCGGGCCAGCCTCACCGATCTTGAGCTGATCCATCCGCGGGTCAACGGTTTCAATCGCTTTGCGCGGACCAATATCGCCATGCGCGTGCTGCTGGAGCAGCGCGGTGAAAGCCTGCCTGCGTTGCAGTTCGAGCTGCCGCGCGAGGCCATCGCGCAGCGCCTGGCGCGTGTCGAGGAAAAGGAGCAGGGCATCTGCCGGGCGTTGGTCGCGCATATCCAGGATATGCGTGGTGACCTGGCGCTGATGCTCGGCAACCCGCATTGCGCGGAAAGCCAGACACAGTTCTACCAGGTACTCGACCAGGCACTGGCCGCCAACCTGGCACATATCGAGGCGGGCCTGAGCCTCTCGGAGCTGCCTATGCCGATCGAGTCGATCGAGGTGGAGGGTGGCTCGGCAGAGCATGCGGACAGCCCGGTAGCGGAGCCCGTCGGGACTGCCGAGGCGGAGACGGCCGCCAGCGCGCCGCCGCTACCGGATGTCGCGCCTGACCCGCTGCCTGCGCCGGGCTTGCTGGGACGTTTGCGGCGCTGGCTGAGTTCGCCGGTGGAGGTGCGCTGGCGCGATCTGCAGCCGCCCGCCGAACCAGCCAAGCGCCGCGACGGCGAGTGAGCTTGCATTTGCCGGCAGGCGCCCCCACCTTGGCTGACTGATTGTTGCCAGGTACCTCCCCGATGACTGCCGCGTTAACCCTTCGCCAGCTGTGCAAGACCTATCACAATGGTTTTCAGGCCCTCAAGGGCATCGACCTGGACGTGGCCGAAGGTGACTTCTTTGCCTTGCTCGGCCCCAATGGCGCCGGCAAGTCCACGACCATCGGCATTCTTTCCACCCTGGTCAACAAGACCAGCGGTACGGTGCAGGTGTTCGGCCACGACCTCGACCGCGAACCGGGTGCGCTCAAGCGTTGCCTGGGCGTGGTGCCGCAGGAGTTCAACTTCAACCAGTTCGAAAAGGTCTTCGACATTGTCGTGACCCAGGCCGGCTATTACGGCATTCCGGCGCGCGTGGCCGGCGAGCGTGCCGAGCAGTACCTGACCCAGCTGGGCCTGTGGGACAAGCGCCATGCGGTGTCCCGCGAGTTGTCCGGGGGCATGAAGCGTCGCCTGATGATTGCCCGCGCGCTGATGCACCAGCCGCGCCTGCTGATCCTCGACGAGCCCACCGCCGGGGTGGATATCGAGCTGCGCCGTTCGATGTGGAGCTTTCTCAGCGAACTCAACCAGCAGGGTATGAGCATCATCCTCACCACCCACTATCTGGAAGAGGCCGAGCAGTTGTGCCGCAACATCGCCATCATCGACCAGGGGCGCATCGTCGAGCGCAGCAGCATGCGCGAGCTGTTGCTCAAGCTGGATATGGATACGTTGCTGCTCGATCTCGGGCAAACCCTCGGCGAAGCGCCGCTGCTGCAGGGCTATGCCTGCCAGTTGCTGGATAGCCATACCCTGGAGGTGCAGGTGCCGCGCCAGCGCGGCGTCACCGGACTGTTCGCCCAGTTGGCGGAGCGCCATATCGAGGTGCTCAGCTTGCGCAACAAGAGCAACCGCCTGGAAGAACTGTTCGTCTCCCTGGTGCAGAAGAACCTGGTGGAGGACAAGGCATGAGTGCCGAGCTGCGTTGCAATGGGGTAGCCCTGCAGACCATCGTGCGCCGCGAGGTGCGCCGCTTCACGCGGATCTGGCCGCAGACCCTGCTGCCGCCGGCGATCACCATGAGCCTGTATTTCATCATCTTCGGCAACCTGATCGGCCGGCAGATCGGTGACCTGCATGGCTTCAGCTACATGCAGTTCATCGTGCCGGGGCTGATCATGATGGCGGTGATCACCAATGCCTACAGCAACGTGGTGTCGAGCTTCTTCTCCAGCAAGTTCCAGCGCAACATCGAGGAGCTGCTGGTCTCGCCGGTGTCGCCGCATACCATCGTCATCGGCTATGCCATCGGTGGCGTGCTGCGCGGCCTGGCGGTGGCGCTGATCGTCAGCCTGCTGTCGCTGTTCTTCACCCACCTGCAGGTGGCGCACCTGGGCGTGACGGTGCTGGTGATCCTGCTGACCGCGGCAATCTTCGCCCTGGGCGGGCTGATCAACGCGGTGTTTGCGCGCAGCTTCGACGATGTGTCGATCATCCCGACCTTCGTGCTCACGCCGCTGACCTACCTGGGCGGGGTGTTCTATTCGATCAGCCAGTTGCCGCCGTTCTGGCAGCAGGTGTCGCAGATCAACCCGATCTTGCACATGGTCAATGCATTTCGTTACGGAATTCTTGGGGTTTCCGACCTGAATATCGGCCTGGCCATCGCCTTTATGCTGCTCACCTTGGTTATCCTCTACCTCTGGTGCATCCACCTGCTCAGCAGTGGCCGGGGTATGCGCAGCTAGCCACGGCTGGTTGCGTGCTCCGGCAGGATGCCGGGCGCAATAGCGGCAAGGAGTAGCAGGGTGACGACAAGGCTTGAAACGCAAGGGTTGGGCATGCGCACGGCTGGTTGGTGCGCTGCGCTGCTGGCCGGTTTCTGTTGGCTGGCTGCTATGCCGGTGCTGGCCGACGAGCCGCCGACCCTGGTGGAGGTCAGCGAAGTGCGCCGCGACAAGGTGCGTGATGAGCTGGTGACCTTCGGTGCCTTGCGTTCCGACGAGTCGGTGATGATTCGCCCGGAGCTGGCCGGCCGCTTGGCCAGCCTGCATTTTCGTGAGGGTCAGCAGGTGGCGGCGGGCGATCTGCTGGTCAGCCTGGACGATGCCATCGCCAGTGCTGAGCTGGCCCAGGCCAAGGCCAACCTGTCGCTGGCCGAGCGCAGCGCGCAACGTACCCGTCAGCTCTACCAGCGCGGTGCCAGCAACGCCCAGGCGCTCGACGAGGCGCAGGCCAATCTGCAACTGGCAGCGGCCAGCGTGCTGCTGGCCGAGGCGCGTCTGGACAAGACGCGCATCCGTGCGCCCTATGCCGGCACCCTGGGGTTGCGTCAGGCCAGCCCGGGCGACTACCTGCAGGCCGGCCAGGATATCGTCAACCTGGAAGTGCTCGATCCGCTCAAGCTGGATTTCCGTATTCCGCAGAAAACCGTCAGCCAGCTGCGCATCGGTCAGGTCGTGGAGGTCACGGTGGACAGCCAGCCGGGGCAGCGCTTCGAGGCCCGCGTGCAGGCGATCAACCCGCGTCTCGACGAGGCCGGGCGCAGCCAGGCGGTGCGCGCGCAGCTGGATAACCACGAGGGGCATCTGTATCCCGGACAGTTCGTGCGGGTGGCGGTGATTATCGAGGAACGCGCGGATGCCATGCTGGTGCCCGAGGAGGCGGTGATGTCGCAGGGCGAGCAGCGCCTGCTGAGCCTGGTGGAACAGGGCAAGGTGCGTCGCCAGGTGGTGCAGCTGGGTTTGCGCCGCGAGGGCTGGGTGGAGGTGCGCGAAGGCCTGCGGGGGGATGAGCAGGTGATCCGCAGTGGCTGGCACAAGGTGTTCCCCGGCGATCCGGTACGCGTGCGCAGCGCGCCGGCGCAGGCAGCCCGGCCATGAGGTTGTCGCAGCTGTGCATCGAGCGTCCGGTGCTGGCCAGTGTGCTGTCGCTGCTCGTGGTGTTGCTTGGCCTGCTGGCCTGGCAGCGCCTGCCGGTGCGCGAGTACCCGAACATCGATGTGCCGGTGGTGACGGTCAACGTCATCTATCCCGGCGCCAGCCCGGAGATCATGGAATCGCAGGTCGCGCAGCCCATCGAGGATGTGCTGGCGGGCATTGCCGGGCTGGATTTCGTCAGCTCAATCAGCCGTGCGGAAAATACCCAGATCACCGCGCGCTTTCGCCTGGGCACCGCCGCCACCGAGGCGGCCAACGAGGTGCGTGATCGCTTGGGCCGGGTGCGTACGCTGCTGCCTGACGAAGTGCGCGAGCCGCAGGTGCAGAAGATGGAGGCCGACGCCCAGCCGGTGATCTGGCTGGCGTTCTACAGTGAGCAGCACAGCGTGCTGGCGATTGCCGACCTGCTGCAGCGGGTGGTGCAGGACCGTCTGCAGATCATTCCCGGGGTGTCCGAGGTGCAGATCCGCGGTGCCAGTCGCTATGCCATGCGCCTTTGGCTGGACCCGGAGAAACTGGCGGCGCACAACCTCACCGTGCAGGACGTGGAAAATGCCCTGCGCCGGCAGAACGTGGAGATTCCCGCCGGGCGCATCGAGTCGCGCCAGCGCGAGTTCACCGTGCTGGCGGAAACCGATCTGCGCAGCGTCGAGCAGTTCAACCAGCTGATCCTTGTTGATTCCCGCCAGGCCCTGCTGCGCGACGACCGCTCGCCCGGTTATCTGGTGCGCCTCAGCGATGTCGGACATGCTGAACTGGGCGCGGCCGATGAACGCAGCCTGGTGCGCTTCAATGGTCTGCCGGCGGTCTCGGTGGGCATCATCAAGCAGGCCACGGCCAACCCGCTGGAGATTTCCGCCGGGCTGGAGGAAGCGCTGCCATCAATCCGCGCGCTGCTCCCGGAAGGCCTGGAGGTGGCGGTGGCCAACGACAACTCGCTGTTCATCCGCGAGTCGATCGACAACGTCTACGTGACCATCTGGGAAGCGGTGGCACTGGTCATCCTGATCATCTTCCTGTTCCTGCGTTCGCTGCGTGCCACGCTGGTGCCGCTGGTGACCATCCCGGTGTCGCTGCTGGGTGGTTTTGCGCTGATGGCGGTGCTGGGTTTTTCCGTCAACACGCTGACCCTGCTGGCGCTGGTGCTGGCCATTGGCCTGGTGGTGGACGACGCCATCGTCATGCTGGAGAACATTCACCGGCACATTGAGCGTGGCATGGCGCCGCTGGCCGCGGCCTTGCAGGGTAGCCGCGAGATTGCCTTTGCGGTGATCGCCATGACCCTGACCCTGGCCGCGGTGTACGCGCCGATCGGCTTTATGCAGGGCACCACCGGCAAACTGTTTACCGAGTTCGCCTGGACGCTGGCGGGTGCGGTGCTGGTTTCCGGCTTTGTCGCGCTGACCCTGTCGCCGATGATGTGTGCCTACCTGCTCAAGCCGCACAGCAGCACGGCGCATAACCGCTTCTACCAGCGTATCGAGCAGCTGCTCAACGGCGTGCAGGCCGGCTACCAGCGGCGCCTGGACTGGGTGCTGCCGCGCTGGCGGCTGGTGCTGTGCCTGTTGCTGGTGGTGCTGCTGGCCTGCGCGGCACTGTTTGTCAGCCTGCGCAGCGAGCTGGCACCCACCGAGGATACCGGCACCATCGTCGGGGTGATCAGCGGGCCGGACGGCGCCACCCTGGACTACACCAGCCATTATGCGCGGGAGCTGGAAGCGGCTTACGCCAGCCTGCCGGAGAGCAACCGTTACCTGGTGATTGCCGGCTTCCCGACGGTGGCCCAGGGCCTGTCGTTTCTCAAGCTGGAGGACTGGGATCAGCGCACGCGCAGCCAGTTCGAAATCCGTGACGAGCTGCTGCCGCTGCTGCAGGACATTCCCGGTATCCGCGCCTTTCCAATCAATCGGCCGCCGCTGGGGCAGAGCTCACGCAACCAGCCGGTCAACTTCGTGATTCGTTCCTCGCTCGACTATGCCGAGCTGGAGCCTTACGTCGAGCGCCTGCTCGATGACCTGCGCAGCTATCCCGGACTGGAGAGCCTGGACAGCGACCTCAAGCTGAACAGTCCGCAGCTCAAGGTGCGCGTCAACCGTGAGCAGGCGGTGGCGGTGGGCAGCGACGTGGCGAGCATCGGCCGTACCCTGGAGAGCCTGTTCGGCAGTCGCCAGGTCACCCGCTTCAAGCAGGACGGCGAGCAATACGATGTGCTGGTGCAGCTGGCAGATGTCGACCGCAGCAACCCGGACGACCTGCGCCGGGTGTTCGTGCGCGGGCTGGATGGGCAGATGGTGCAGCTGGCCAACCTGATCGAGGTGGAGGAGAGCGTGGCGCCGCGCGAGCTCAACCACTTCAACCAGTTACGTGCGGTGACCCTGACCGCCAACGTCGGCAGCGGCTATACCCTCGGCGAGGCGCTGCAGCATCTGGAGGCGCGGGCCCGGGAAATCCTCCCGGCACAGACCCTGTTCGACTACAACGGCCTGTCGCGTGACTTCAAGGAGTCCTCCAGTGGCGTGGCGCTGATCTTCGTGCTGGCGCTGCTGTTCATCTACCTGGTGCTGGCCGCGCAGTTCGAGAGTTTCTTCGACCCGCTGATCATCCTGTTCAGCGTGCCGCTGTCGATGGCCGGTGCCTTGCTGGCGCTGCACCTGTTCGGCGGCACGCTCAACCTGTATTCGCAGATCGGCATGGTCACGCTGATCGGCCTGATTACCAAGCACGGCATCCTCATCGTGGAATTCGCCAACCAGTTGCTGCGTCAGGGCTGGCAGTTGCAGGCCGCGGTGCGCGAGGCGGCCACTCAGCGTCTGCGGCCGATTCTCATGACTACCGGCGCGATGGTACTGGGCGCCTTGCCGCTGGCCCTGGCCACGGGTGCCGGCGCCATGGCCCGCCAGCAACTGGGCCTGGTGATTGTCGGCGGCCTGCTGGTGGGTACCTTGTTCACCCTGTTCGTGGTGCCCAGCCTGTATCTGCTGTTGCGTCGTTGGCGGCCGTTGGGGGCTGAACTTCAGGCCATGCACTAGGTCAACAAAACTGCAAGACGGCCGTGCTAGACTGGCCGGGCGAGGATACTGCAGGACCCCCGCCCGGGCGCTGCTCAGCCTGCCTGTGCATACCTGCCATCAAGACAAGGAGTAGCAACGATGAATCAAGACGTCTTCGGAACCTTTACCGAGAAGAGCCGTGATCTGCTGGAGCGCAGCGTGCGCCTCAACCAGGGGCTGTTCGAGCAGTTCAGCAAGGCCAGCAAGATGCAGCTGGAATCCCTGCAGCGCTATGCCACCTTTGCCATGGAGCAGTCGCGGGCGGCTGGCGAGGCGCTGAAGAACAATGACCTGGCTGGCTTGGCGCAATGCCAGACAGAAGCCTTCAAGAACCTCAACGAGCAGATGGCCAGCGACTGGCAAGCCTGGCAAGGCTATGTCCAGGAAGTCGGTGAGCAGTTGCAGGCGGCCTTTCAGGGCGAAGAAGAGCCGGCAGCACCCAGCAAGCCGCGCGCCAAACCGTTGAAGAGCGCCGGCAGCGAAGCCTGAAGTGCGCCAGGGCGCCCGGTAGCGGGCGCCTTGCGTGCCGCGCATCATCCCCCGCGATCACCACGAGGACTGTGGCTGTGTTTCCCGACATGCTGAAGAAAGTAACTGGCAAGGTATTGCGTACGGTCAATCGCAATCTCGACCGGGCTGAGGAACAGATGGAGAAGTGGCTGGGCCAGACCGGTCTGGTCAGCGACACCACGCTGTCCACCCTCAGCGAGATGTCCACGGCCTATCGCAACCTGTGGGAAAGCGCTTTGCTCAACCCGCTGCGCTTTGTCGAGGTGGAAAGCCAGTTGCTGCGCCAGCATGTGGCCTTGGGGGTATATGGTGCCGCGCGGGCCTGCGGCCAGCAGCCCGATCCGGTGGCCACGGCCGAGCCGGACGACCGGCGTTTCGCCGCTGAAGAGTGGCGTCGCTGGCTGCCCTACGATTACCTGCACCAGGCCTATCTGCTGAATGCCCAGGCACTGCTCGACTGGGTGGACCAGATGCCGGGGATTCCCGGAGCCAACCACGACCAGATGCGCTTTTACGTGCGCCAGGTGGTCAGTGCGCTGTCGCCGTCCAACTTTCTGGCCAGCAATCCCGAGGCGCTGCGCATCACCGTTGAGCAGCGCGGCCAGAATCTGCTCGAAGGCGGACGCCAGTTGCTGACGGATATCAGCCGTAACCCGGGCCTGTTCAATGTGGCGATGGCCGATGTCAGTGCCTTTCGCATTGGCGAGAACATCGCCACCACGCCGGGCCAGGTGGTCTACCAGAATGAGCTGATGCAGCTGATCCAGTACAGCCCGAGTACACCCAGCGTGTACCAGCGGCCGCTGCTGGTGGTGCCGCCCTGGATCAACAAGTTCTACATCCTCGACCTGACCCCGCAGAACTCGCTGATTCGCTGGATGGTCGAGCAAGGCCTGACAGTCTTTGTCATTTCCTGGGTCAACCCCGGCCCCGAGCTGCGTGACAAGGGCTTCGAGGACTACATGCTGGAAGGTCCGCTGCAGGCCATGCAGGTCATCCAGGCGATTACCGGCGAGGAGCAGCTTAATGCGCTGGGCTACTGCATCGGTGGCACCCTGCTGGGCAGCACCCTGGCCTGGCTGGCCAAGAAGGGGCGCCAGCCGGTGGCCAGTGCCACGTACCTGACCACCTTACTGGACTTCTCCGATCCTGGCGGTATCGGCGTGTTCATCAACGAGCATTCGTTGTCGGGCATCGAGCGCATGCTGCAGCGCCAGGGCTACCTGGACGGTCGGGCGATGGCCTTTACCTTCAACCTGTTGCGCGAGAACGAGCTGTTCTGGTCGTTCTGGATCAATAACTATCTCAAGGGCAAGCCACCGGCGGCCTTTGACCTGTTGTACTGGAATACCGACGGCACCAACCTGCCGGCACGCATGCATGCCTACTACCTGCGCCAGATGTACCTGGAAAACCGCCTGGTGCAGGCCGATGCGCTGACCCTGGCGGGTGAGTCCATCGATCTGGCGCAGATTGAGGTGCCGAGCTTTTTCCTGTCTACCCAGCAGGATCACATCGCCAAGTGGAAAACCACCTACCGGGGTGCCCGTGTGCATGGCGGTGAGCGCACCTTCGTGCTGGCCGGCTCCGGGCATATCGCCGGGGTAGTCAACCCGCCGGCCAAGGGCAAGTATGGCTACTGGTGTAACGCGCAGCTGCCCGAGGATGCCGAACAGTGGTTTGCCGACGCCGAGCGCCATCCCGGCTCCTGGTGGCCGCACTGGCTGCAATGGCTTACCCAGTATGCCGGCGAACAGGTCCCGCCCCGCGAACCGGGCAGTGCCGACTACCCGCCGCTGCAGGCCGCGCCGGGCAGTTATGTACGGGTACGTGCTGCCGATGCCATTGCGGCGGGGCAGCGCCGCGCCAAGCGCCCGGCGTGACCGGACGCGCGTAGCTTCAGCCCGCGGCCAGCGCCTGGCGCAGTTCGCGGGCCATCTGCGCCTCCTCGTCACTGGCGATCACCCACACCCCGACGGCACTCTCGGGGTGTGAGATCAGTCCTGCGCCGGCCTGATTGCGCTGTTCATCCAAGCGGATGCCCAGCCACTGACTGGCCTGGCATAGCTGAGCGCGCAGTGCAGCATCGTGCTCACCGACACCACCGCTGAACACCAGCAGATCCAGGCCGCCCAACGCGCCAACCAGCGAGCCCAGCTCGCGCTGCAGACGGTAGGCCAGCAAGTCGATGGCATGCCGCGCGGCAGGCTCGGAACTGGCGCGCAGGGTACGCATGTCGCTGGACAGCCCGGATACCCCCAGCCAGCCACTTTCCCGGTAGAGCAGCTGCTCCAGGGCGTCGGCATCCATGCCCCGTTCGCGCATCAGGTAGAGCAGTACGCCCGGGTCGAGCTGGCCGCAGCGACTGCCCATCGGTAGGCCGTCCAGCGCGCTGAAGCCCATGCTCGACGCCTGACTGACTCCGTTGCGCATGGCGCACATCGAGGCGCCGCTGCCCAGATGGGCCATGACCACGCGGCCCAGGTGGCGTTGCGGTTCCAGTTCGGCCAGGCGGCTGCGCAACCCGGCATAGGACAGGCCATGGAAGCCATAGCGCAGCACGCCGGCTTCGCTCAGGGCGCGTGGCAAGGCATATTCGCGGGCCAGCGCAGGCATCTGCTGGTGGAAGGCGGTATCGAAGCAGGCCAGTTGGCGGCGTCCGGGTAGTTGCACGGCACACTGTTCGATCAGCGCCAGGTTGTACGGCTGGTGGAGTGGGGCGAGGCTTTCCAGGCTACGCAGATAGTCCAGACAGGCGTCATCCAGCCACTGTGCCTGTGCGTAGCGCAGGCCGCCGTGCACAACACGGTGTGCGATGGCACTGATCTGCCAGTCGCCGGTGCTGTGCAAGCAGTGCAGCAGCGCGGCGAGTGCGGCGCTTTGCCAGTTAGGCCCGGCGACTTCGGGCAAGGCCTGTCGGCATACTGGCTGGTTGCCGACCTGCCAGCTGAGCTGCGCGGCGTCGGGCAGGCCGCTGACCTTGCCGCGTGCCAGACACGGCCCTTGTGGGGCGAACAGCGCGCACTTGAGGCTGGATGAGCCGGCGTTGACAGTCAGCCAGGCCTGCATGTCACAGGCGTCCCATGTGCCGGGCGACCAGCAGGGCCACGGCTGAGGAAGCCAGCCGCTCCAGGCTGCCATCGGCACGGCTGGTCAGGATGATCGGCACACGGGCGCCCATGACGATGCCGGCGGCGGTGGCACCGGCCAGGTATTGCAGCTGTTTGGAAAGAATGTTGCCGGCTTCCAGGTCCGGCGCGAGCAGGATGTCCACCTCGCCGGCCACCGTGGAGCGGATGCCCTTGGCCTCGGCCGCCTGGCGGGAGATGGCGTTGTCGAAGGCCAGTGGACCATCGGCAATGCCGCCACTGATCTGGCCGCGCTCGACCATCTTGCAGAGCGCCGCGGCATCCAGGGTGGCGGGCATGTTGGCCATGACCTTTTCCACGGCGCAGAGAATCGCCGCGCGTGGCTCGGCGATGCCCAGCGCATGCGCGCAGTCGAAGGCGTTCTGCAGGATGTCGGCTTTCTCGGCCAGGCCCGGGGCGATATTGATCGCCGCATCGGTGACCAGCAGCGGTTTGTGGTAGCTGGGCACATCCAGCACGAAGATGTGCGACAGACGTCGTTCGGTGCGCAGGCCCAATTGCCGGTCGGTAACCGCAGCGAGCAGCTCGCCGGTGGCCAGGCCGCCTTTCATCAGTGCGTGAACTTCCCCAGCGCGTACCAGGCGCACCGCTTCGGCGGCTGCGGCATGGCTGTGCTCGCTATCGATCAGGCGCAGCCCGCGGATATCCAGGTCGGCGGCTTCGGCTGCCGCGCGAATGCGTGACTGGGGGCCGACCAGCCAGGGCTCGATGATGCCCTGTTCGGCGGCTTGCAAGGCACCGGCCAGGCTCAGTGCATCGACTGGATGCACGACGGCGGTGACTACCGCGCCAGGCAGGTTATGTGCCTGGTCGATGAAATGCTGCAGATGTGGATGGTTGGGCGAGGTGCGGTGGCTGACGTCCATGAGTGTCTCCGCTGTGCTGGATGATGCTGAAGTGTGCCATGCAGGCCGGCTCAGGCTGGCAGCTTTCTGTTGCAGAATGCGTGCGATGGGCCTGTTAGAATGTCCGCCCGAGTTTTTTCGCAGGTCAGTCGTTCATGCAACACCCCGCCGAACTTTCGCCGCTGGGCAAGACCAGTGCCTATGTCGACCAGTACAGCCCGGCGCTGCTGTTTCCCATTCCGCGTGCCGCCAAATGGGCCGAACTGGGCCTGCAGGCGGGTCAGCTGCCCTATCATGGCGTGGATATCTGGAACTGTTACGAGCTGTCCTGGCTGCTGCCTTCGGGCAAGCCGGTGGTGGCGCTGGCCGAGTTCCGTATCCCGGCTGATTCGCCCCATATCATCGAGTCCAAGTCATTCAAGCTGTATCTCAATTCGCTGAACCAGAGTGTGTTTGCCGATGCCCAGACGCTGCAGCAGATCATCGCTGCCGATCTGTCCGGGGTGGCGGGTGCGCCGGTTACGGTGCGCCTGAGCAGCGTGCGTGAGGCAGGTCAGCACGTGCTGGGCGAAGTGCCGGGGCTGTGCATCGACGATCTGGATATCCAGGTGCAAGGCTATGACCAGCCGCGCCCCGAATTGCTGCGTTGTACGCCAGAAGCAGGGGCGGCGACGCTGCACAGCCACCTGCTCAAGTCCAACTGCCCGGTAACCCACCAGCCGGACTGGGGCACCCTAGTGGTTAGCTACCGAGCCGAGCGCAGCCTGGATGCCGCCAGCCTGTTGGCCTACCTGGTCAGCTTCCGTCAGCACGCAGATTTCCATGAGCAATGCGTGGAGCGGGTGTATCTCGACCTGCTGCGCCTGCTAGCACCTCAGGAACTGGTGGTCTATGCGCGCTACGTGCGACGTGGCGGGCTGGATATCAATCCCTGGCGCAGCTTGCTACCGGGCGAGCCGGAGAATCTGCGCCTGGTTCGTCAGTAGCGGCTTAGATGCCTATGTTGGCCAGGGTCTGCAGCAGGTTGCGCAGCGTGCCAGTCAGCGTGGGGTGCTCTACTTCGAAGCGTTCCACGGCCAGGTTGAAACCGTCGACCAGGTTGCTATCTAGGGCCAGGCTTTCCTGCTGAAGCTGCAGCTGCAGTTCGGCGATCAGGGCTTCCAGATCCTCGCGGTGTGCACGGTCGAGGCTCGGCGTGGCAATCAGTTGCTGTTGCAGTTGGGCGATGTGCTGTTGCAGTTGGTGGGTGGGCATACGGCTCTCCTTAACAGGACAAGAAATGTCGGCCATGACGCTTGGCGTGAGCAGCGACGAGCTGTCTCGTTAGCGTCATACGCCATGCGGGTGACCTTGAGTACAGGTTAACCCAGGTGGCGTCATTTGCCCTGATGCTCGTCAAGCGGATGGGGCTGGTTGCTCAAGGCTGTTCGCCGCGCTGCAGGCGTTGAGCCAGGTCGTGGAGACTTCCTGGTAGATCGGCCAGTTGCTCGACGACCGAATGGCAGCCGGCCGCATAGTGCGCGAGGGTCGCTTGACTACGCCTGTCGTGCTGGCGCTGTTTGTCCAGGCTGAGCCAATGGCGATCGGCCTGGGCATGGCGTGCCAGGCCAATACACCACAGCCCGGCCGCACGGGCACTCTGGCTAAGTAGCGGGGTGGCGCTGATCACCAGAGTTTGTCGGCAGCTTTCCGCCTGCGCCTGTTGCAGTGCTTGCCAGCAGCTATGCGGTGCCGGCCAGGCGACTGTGCCGGCTACCCCCGCGCGCGGCTGCAGGCCGTTTTGCGCCAGTGTTTCGAGTAGGGTGAGGCTTTGTACGCCAGGCTGATCGCTCAGCTAACCCCAGGCGATACCCTGTTGTTGCAGTTGCTGGAGAAGGTGACGACTGATTTGTGCGTCTTTCTCCGAGGTGGCTTGCAGTACACCCTGCAAGTCAAACAGCCAGAGTCTGAAGGGCAGGGGGCTGGCCATGGCCATACTCCGTAGGGTCTGGTCGGCCAGCCTAGTGGCTGGTCATGACGCAGGCATGACAGGCCATTGCGCGCGCAGCTGTTCGGGCAGAGCGGTAGATCGAGCGCTGGCGTGCTCAATCCAGACCAGTTTGCAGTAGCCTTCGCCGAGCAGCGTGGGATCGTCCTGCAGGTACAGGCGGTGCTGCAGGACCAGGCTGCTACGCCCCAGATCACCGGCATGCAGTTGTACGCGCAAGGTGGCTGGATACTGCACCGGGCGCAGGAAGCTGTGTTGCACCTGCAGCAGCACAGGGCCTTGCGGAGCCTCCTGCAGGTCGATGCCGATCTGCGCGAACCACTGGATGCGGGCTTCTTCAAGATAGCGTAGGTATTGCGTGTTGTTCACATGGGCGTAGCTATCCATGTCGCCCCAGCGCACGGGTATCAGGCACTGGTAGAGCAGGGGTGTGTCGGTCATGACAGGGTTCCTTGAATGGGTGATCTGGCTAAAACCTGCCGTAATGCAGGGCTAGCCGCTATAATCGCCGCTTTAACCTGCGGCTGGCCACGCTGCCAGCGACTCAGGTGGCGTTTGCTGTCTCGATCAAGGAGAGAAACATGCGTGGCACGCTGCTTAAACGGTTGTTCAGGTTGCCGCGTCGGCTGTCCTGCACCGTGCTGCTATTGCTTGGCACACCGCTTATGGCGGCTCCGCAAGGACATCAGGATGATCCTTGGGAAGCGTTCAATCGACCGGTTTTTGCCTTTAACGAAACGCTTGATAGCTGTGCGCTGAAACCGTTGGCGCAGGGCTATCAGAAGGTAACGCCGCAGCCTCTCGAAGATGGCATTCACAACATGTTCAGCAATCTCGGTGAGTTAGTGCGACTGGGCCATAACCTGCTGCAGGGCAAGCTGCATGCGGCAGGCGTGGATACCTCGCGCTTGCTGTTCAACAGTACCTTTGGGGTTCTGGGCTTCTTTGACGTCGCCACGCCGATGGGGTTGCTGCGTAGTGATGAGGATTTTGGCCAGACCCTGGGTGCCTGGGGCCTGGGTAGTGGACCTTATCTGGTATTGCCGTTTGCCGGGCCGAGCAACCCGCGTGATGCGCTGGGCATGCTGGTGGACAATCGCGCGCGAATCTATCCACAGCTTGATCATGTCCCGACGCGTAATACCGCCTTGGGCATGTCGGTGATCGATACCCGCGCCAATCTGCTGTCGGCCGAGCGGATGATCATCGGTGACAAGTATGTCTTTGTACGTAACGCCTACTTGCAGAACCGCGAATTTCGCGTTCGTGACGGGCAGGTGGAAGATGATTTTGACGACTTCTGAAGTCGTCCTTTGTTGATGAAAGAAGGCAGCCCAGGCTGCCTTCTTTTTTATCGGCTAGCGCATGGCCAGTATGGTCAGCCCCAGGGATAAGCGGCCATCATCAAGGCGGCTGCAACGCACCACCTCGACGTCGGCGTCCAGGCCCCGCAGTTGCGAGTGTTCCGAAGGAATTCGAACCTGCAGGCGATCAGCCAGTTGCAGGGGGGCATCCACTTCGACCTGCATGCCGGTACTGGATAGGTCCAGACACTTGGCAGGGTACTGCTTGCCCTCATGCTCGAGAATTACCTCGGCCTCGACACGCATACGAATGAAGTCGCGTTTTTCGCTGTAGGCTCGATCGTCCAGGCTCATAGGCAGTTCCTCGTTATTGTACGGACCCTGCAGGTTGTTATACCCCTGGCCGTTTTCGCCTGTAAAGGCGCCTTTCGACGGCCGGCTGTGGCTTGAAAGGCCTGGCATATGGGAGTACCGTCAGCGCCTTGAACCTGTGCGCAGGCCTGCTTTGGCCTGTTCGTGCCACTTACCTGCCTGGTGCTGTCTGCCCGGAAGCCGCATGCATAAATCCAGCGCTACATTGCTGATCATCGACGACGATGAGGTGGTGCGTACCAGTCTCGCCGCCTACCTGGAAGACAGTGGCTTCACCGTACTGCAGGCGGGGAGTGCGGCGCAGGGGCTGGCCCTGTTCGAGCAGACACAGGCTGATCTGGTGATCTGTGACCTGCGTATGCCGCATATGGACGGTCTGGAACTGATTCGTCGCCTGGGGCAGTGTGTGCGACCGGTACCCGTACCCGTGATCGTGGTCTCGGGTGCCGGGGTGATGAGCGATGCGGTCGAGGCTCTGCGTCTGGGGGCGGTGGACTATCTGATCAAACCGCTGGAAGACCTAGCCGTACTCGAGATGGCCGTGCGGCGTGCGCTGGAGCGTACTCAGTTGCAGGTGGAGAACCTGCGCTACCGGGAGAAGCTGGAGCAGGCCAACCAGCATTTGCAGGACAGCTTGCGGCTGCTGCAGGAGGATCAGACAGCGGGGCGACAGGTGCAGCTGAATATGTTGCCGAGCACACCCTGGCAGGTAGCTGATCTGCACTTTGCGCATCAGATCATTCCTTCGTTGTATCTATCTGGTGACTTCGTTGATTACTTCCAAGTGGATGAACAACGCGTAGCGTTTTATCTGGCAGATGTCTCGGGGCATGGCGCATCGTCGGCATTCGTCACGGTATTACTGAAGTTCATGACCTCGCGTCTGCTCTATGAGTCCCGGCGCAATGGTCAGCCGGGGCCTTTCCTGCCATCGCAGGTACTTGCCCACATCAACCGCAGTCTACTCAATTGCAAGCTGGGCAAGCATGTCACCATGCTGGGCGGGGTCATCGACCTTGCACGTAATCAGCTGACCTACAGTGTCGGCGGACACTTGCCGCTGCCGGTGCTGCTTGCGGATGGTCAGGCACGCTATCTCCAGGGGCGCGGTTTGCCGATCGGATTGTTTGCCGAGGCGACTTACCAGGATCAATGCCTCGACTTGCCTGAGCAGTTCAGTCTCAGTTTGTTCTCCGATGGCATACTTGATTTGCTGCCCGGCGCCACGCTGAAGGATAAAGAGGCTGCATTACCAGAGTGGGTTGCGCGTGCCGGCGGTACACTGGATGGCTTGCGAACGGCTTTTGGACTGGCCAGGCTGGGCGAGATGCCGGATGATATTGCCCTCTTGGTTTTACGCAGGGACCCTGCATGAGTACGGGCAAGATCCAGTTTGCAGAGCAGGACGGAACCTTCGTCCTCAAATTCGTTGGCGAAGTACGCCTCACGCTCTGCTCTACGCTGGATGCAACCATCGAGAAGATCTTCACGGCGTTGAACTTTTCGGCCATTGTCATCGACTTGACTGAAACCAGCAGTGTGGACAGTACAACCCTGGGGCTAATGGCCAAGCTGTCGATTCTCTCCCGGCAGAAAATTGGCCTGTTGCCGACAGTTGTTACCACCAATGCGGATATCACCCGTTTGCTGCAGTCGATGGGTTTCGATCAGGTGTTCAACATCATTGATACCCCGCTGCCTTGTCCAGACTGCCTCGAAGATCTGCCTCCGCAGGATCAGTCCGAAGAGGTGGTGCGTGCCAAAGTTCTGGAAGCGCACCGTATCCTCATGGGGCTCAACGACTCCAATCGTGAAGCCTTCCATGATCTGGTGAGCGCTCTGGAGCGCAGCTAGGCATTTCCTTCAGCGCAGCGACTGCAGCAGCGCTTCGAGTTTTTCCTGGTCTCTGGCAAACAAACGAATGCCTTCCGCGAGTTTCTCGGTGGCCATGGCATCTTCGTTGTGTGCCAGGCGGAAACCTGCCTCGTCCAGCTGCCAGCGTGGCTGGCTGTCGCCAGGCTGCAAGTGGCGTGGCAGTGTGCCTGTGCTCTGAGCCAGTTGCTCAAGCAGTTCAGGGCTGATGGTCAGCCGATCACAGCCTGCCAATTGTTCGATCTGGCCCAGGTTGCGGAAACTGGCACCCATTACCACGGTCTGGAACTCATGTTTTTTGTAATAGCGATAGATGCGTGCCACCGAGGCGACGCCAGGGTCTTCGGTGCTGGAAAAGTCATGCCCGCTGGCTTTTTTGTGCCAGTCATAGATGCGGCCTACGAAAGGGGAGATCAGAAAGACGCCGGCATCGGCACAGGCGGCTGCCTGCGCAAAGGAAAACAACAGGGTCAGGTTGGTCTGGATGCCGGAGCGTTCGAGTAGTTCGGCTGTGCGAATGCCTTCCCAGGTGGCTGCTATCTTGATCAGTACCCGCTCGCGAGGAATGCCAGCGGATTCATAGAAGTCAATCAGTCGCTCGGCACGATAGCGTGTAGCTTTGCTATCGAAAGACAGGCGTGCATCGACTTCGGTGGAGATGCGTCCGGGTATTACCTGCAAAATGTCTCGGCCAACGGCCACGGCAAAGCGATCAGAGGCTTGCGCCAGATCGCCGGCAGCCTTCTGCAGAGCTTGCTGAAGGTGTTCCTGATAGCGCGGCAGTGAAGCTGCCTTGAGGAGCAGTGAAGGGTTGGTTGTAGCATCCACCGGCTTGAGGCGCACTATTGCATCAATATCGCCTGTGTCAGCTACTACCGTGGTGTACTGCTTGAGTTGTTCCAGCTTGGAAATCATTACCTGTCCCTATCGCGATGATGCGCTGACCTTACCTGAGCGCAGGCTGGTGCTCAACGCCCCTCCAGTAGTTTGCAGGCCTCATCGTAGAGCGCCAGTGGCTCAAGATGGCGATGGATGTCTGCCGAGAGTAGCTGGCGAAAACGGCGGGCTCCGGGGAATCCCTGGGCAAGACCAAGCATATGCCGGGTAATGTGTTGCATTTGCCCGCCTTGTTGAAGGTGCGCTTCTATATATGTACGCATCTGCAGGGCAACCTGCTGGCGAGTGGGGGTATCGTGCGTATCTGAAAATAAACAGCGGTCAACCTCGGCAAGCAGGTAGGGGTTGTGATAAGCCTCGCGACCGAGCATAACCCCATCGAACGTTTGCAGATGGACTGCGCACTCGCCGAGCGTCTTGATGCCGCCATTTAGAATGAACTCCAGGTGCGGAAAGTCATTTTTGAGTTGTCTGGCAACCTCGTAGCGCAGCGGTGGTATCTCGCGGTTTTCTTTAGGGGATAAGCCTTCGAGAATGGCTATCCGGGCGTGCACCGTGAAGCTTCTGCAGCCAGCTTCCGCCACTGTTCCGACGAAGTCGCATAGCTCGGCGTAGCTGTCTCTGCCATTGATGCCAATGCGATGCTTAAGGGTGACGGGCAGCGAAGTGGCATCACACATCGCGCGGATACACTCGGCAACCTTCTGTGGGTATGCCATCAGGCAGGCGCCGATCATGTTGTTTTGTACCCGATCACTCGGGCAGCCGGCATTCAGGTTTACTTCATCGTAGCCCCATTCCTCTGCCAGGCGTGCACACTTTGCCAGTTCGTCGGGCTGGCTGCCGCCCAGTTGCAGGGCTACTGGGTGCTCGTCGGCGTGATATGCCAGAAAGTGCTGGGTATCTCCGTGTAGAAGTGCACCCGTAGTCACCATTTCGCTGTACAGCAATGCGTGGCGTGACAGTTGGCGGAGGAAATAACGGCAGTGACGATCCGTCCAGTCCATCATCGGTGCAACGGAAAATCGGCGAGAGAGCTTTTTGCTTGATTTTGCGGCTGTTTCAGCTGATTTCACGGGATTTTATCTGGTCTGATTTATGCTGATTTTGGCTGGATTTCGCTTGTTTTTAGCGCCATGTTGGTACATCGTACCAGTAGGTTTATAGCGTGTACCAAAAAGTATGGCGACGATTAGAAAGCGAAAGCGTAAGGATGGGACCTACGGTTATACGGTCCAAATCCGCATCATGCGCGATGGCGTTCAAGCTTATCAGGAAAGCCAGACCTTCGACCGGCAGCAGGTCGCCAAGGCGTGGGCTGCACGCAGGGAGGTCGAGCTGGCTCAGCCGGGTGCTATTGCCAAGGCGAACAGAAAAGGGCAGTTGATTCGCGATATTGTTGATCGCTATCTGGAGGAGTACGAGCGTATTCGTCCCTTGGGGAAGACAAAACGAGCGACGCTTAAGGCAATCGCAGGTACTTGGCTTGGTGATGTACCAGACTCTGAAGTCACCAGTCAGCGCTTGGTTGAGTACGCGCAATGGCGTATGAGTCAGGCTGG
>VFQM010001039.1_pt1 | contig 26282 bp, 32 predicted proteins | sample 3512391 | NCBI WGS metagenome assembly VFQM01 (sample SAMN10412369, study PRJNA504923) | tailings metagenome | isolation source: Replicate 1 from Balatoc abandoned mine | place: Philippines | reverse complement strand
CGAAGTCCAGCTCGCCCTTAAGAACCGCCTGCTCAATTTCCGGCATGTTCAGGGGGATAATCTCAAAGTCCACTTCCGGAATGCTCCGTTCCAGTTGCCGCTCCACGGGGGCCCAAAGTTTTGCGGTGATCGGCTTCTCCCGATAGGAGATGACGCCAATTTTGGAGATGGAGCGCTGTTTCGTTTCGGCGTTCGCGGTCTGAGCTGGAGCGGCGGTCGCCGCGGCGGCAAGGCAAGTCCCGATAGCAAAAACCGCGGCCGAGACAGAAATGATCTTCATCCAAAACACTCCGGAGGAAACAAATGGGTTGGCAAATCGGGCCTTGAAATTTGACTAAAAAGGAATGAAAAAGCAAGGAAATCCGAGCAGCATGCCGTTTTCGCCGCTATTTTCCGGCGTTCGCGGTCTCGGAGCTCCCGAAAAGACGAGCGGGTTTGCGAAAATGCCTGCCAACAAAGATAATCGGTCGGAACAACAACATTTTTGATGCCAAACATCAAAACCACAAGCCATGCCAAGCCGATCCGCAATTCCGCGCGATTTGCCAGGGCAAATGCCGGAGATCCAGCGTTAGCGCTGCGCCCAGAATGAAGACCAAAGATTTGCAGCAGCGGCGCGAGCGATTCGAGGAACTAAGGGATCGATTCGGAAAAGCGAGCGTATCAGCGCTCGTGCGCGACTGGTATGCGGAGGGAGCGAGCGATGGAGCGAGTGCCGGCGATGATGAAAACTGGGGTGGCGATTCGGAAAAGGCCCAAAAGATCCTGGAGCTGATCCGCTCCGGATCCATCAGCCCCGTGCTGCAGCCTAAAGTGGCGTTGCGTCAGGAAAGCGCGGGAGAAAAAGAAATTCGGATATCCGGATTCGAGCTGCTCTGCCGCCTCTCCCACGACGGCCGCGACTTGTTTCCCGGAGAATTCTTGCCGCATTTGGAGGCGAGCGGCCGGGAGGAGCTGGATTGGGCGATGCTCCGAACCGCGATGCATTTGTCCAAAGCCGCGGTTCTGGAGTCGACCGGGGCGAGAATCGGGGTCAACTTGAACCCCTCAACGCTGATCGCGGAAAATTTCTCGGAAAAGCTCCGATCGCTGATCCAGGAAATGGAGGGAAATCCAAACGTTTTGCGGCTAGAGATTCTGGAGAGCGAGCGGCGAACAGACCGGGCTCGAATGGGGGCGGCGATGCGAGAATGCATCGGGTTGGGCGTGGATTTCGCTTTGGATGATTATTGCGCCGGATATTCGGAGCCCGAAGATCTGTGGGATTTCCCCGTCGCGGAAGTCAAGCTGGATTGGGCCATCGCCAGCGCGCTCACTCGATCGGCGGAGCGGGGCCGAGCCAAGAACGGAATTGCGGCGATCGTCGAGCACGCGACCCTTCAGGGCGCTTCCGTAACCGTCGAGGGGATCGAATCCTCCCGCCAGGAGCAAATATTGGAGCGGCTAGGAGTCAAAACAGCCCAAGGGTTTCTCTATTTCTCCCCGATGCCGGCGCTGGAGGCATTGGCGTTGTTGCCAGAAAGCCGAATCGTGAGGGCTCTGGGCCGCCGGCGCGCGGCGCTGAGCCCTGAGGACGCGGTCGCCCCGAAATGTGCTGCCCCTGGGGGCTCCGCGCCGTAGGATGGGCCTGCGGCCTGGATTTGCGGTCAGGCAACCGGGGCGGAAAGAGATAGGCGCTGCGGAAGCAACGCCAGGGCTTCCTCCAGCCTTGATGCCTGCGTTTGTCCGTAGGGCGTGTGCCAACTAGCGGTTTGCAAAAATCGACGGCTGATTTCACAGAAATCATTTCGCTCAAGCGTCGGGAAAGATTCCAAGCGCAGCCCCTCTATTTGCGAAAGAGCCTGGTCCGCTGTCTCGGGGGAGAGGAAATGGAAAATGGTCATCAAATCCAGATCCCGCATCGCCTGAATGCGCGGATCTTTCAGATTCGCGGACTGATAGGGGAATTCCGTCGCGCGAATGATGGAGATTGGCTCTTCAGAAATCATTCGCCCAGCAAGCGTCCGCTCCAGCAGGCAATACCGCCGAAACCCCGAGAGGGCGATTTCGATGTTCTCGGGGTCGGGCTTGGCGCCGCCAGAATGCCCGAAATCATGAAAAATCGCAGCCACAGCCAGCTGAACCGCCTCGATCCACGAGAGCGGGCTATCTTCGCGCGCCAGCATGCGGGACAGATCCAAAAGCATGAGATTCACATGCGTCGCATTATGGTAGGGAATGCTTTTGGAGGGATTGAATGCGACATGGAAATGCCAGGCGCTCTCAATGCGCATGGCTCGCAAAAGAGCTTCCGATTCCGGAAAAAGACGAATCTCCCTCATGGGGCCCCCAGAGATGAAAGGGAATCAAAATGCCTCATTCAATGAGGGCATTGGAGCACAAATCGATGCGCCTGTAAATTCGCGAGATCTGAAAACTAGAAAAGCGCGAAGTGCTCGGCTAGGAAGAGCGAATCGCAATCGTTTTCCGAAAGATTCTCGGTGCGGCCAGGGCTAAAGATTTAGCGATCGCCGCGAATGCGCTGGATAATCGATCGAACCAGGGATTTCTTCTGCTCAACCGGGCCGCCGGCCTCCATCGCCTCGAAAGCAGAGTCGGGAGCGGCAGCCCAAAGCTCGTCCGCTTCTCGCCGAGCCAAGCCGGCGATGCCGGCCGCATACGCGGCGGAGAGCACGCGAGAAACTTCGGCAAAGGAAAGATTGAGATTCCGAGCGATTTCGAGCGGGCTCGCAGCCTGCGGCAAAAGATACGCAAGGATCCTGGCATCGACAGAGCTATTCTCCAGAGAAGAAAAGCCTGGCCAGCGGGAAACATAAATGCGATCGGTGGCAGAGAAGTCTTCCGGAAGCCGCCCACGAGAAGATAGGCTGCCTAAGCGCCAAAGAAACTCTTCCAGATGAAAGGTTTTGCAGTCGGCGATTTTCGCCATTTCTTCTCGCTCAATTAAGCGAAGGTCTGGAGCGGGCAGCAAAGAGGAATCCGGACGATGGCTAAAATCAATAAGAGTCGTCGCATACGCCGTTAGCCGGGCCGAAGTGATGTTGGTCATCGCGACGGGGCTAATCGCATCAGGATCCACCGCGATGACTTGATCACCAAACAGGCGCAAGAGCGCGGCGCATCGCCGAGATTTCGCGCGCTCGACCGCGACAAGAACGCTGCCGAGCAAAAGCGTCTCGGGATCATAGAATGAAAATTCCGCGGCAGAATCGATGGGGCGAGCCGGAGAGACAATGGCGGGAGATTTTGAGTATCGGCTCATCTCCAGCGCTTTTAGCAGCGCCTCAGGAGAGATGGGCTTTCGCAAAACAGAAAATCCATTGAGAGAAGCGTTGGAGGAGGAAAGGCCCAGAGGCTGAACCTGCGGATTCTTCGCGCGCAAAGCGCGGAGCGCGGCCACAGATTCTTCGCGATCCAAATCAACCAAAGCCATGTCGGCCGAGGCGGGCTCATCGACAATGACGATTTGAAAATAGCCATCGGAGAGCCCGTCAAGAACAATCCGAAGCGAAAGGGAAACTCGCCGATCCATTTCGAGAATCGCGATTTTTTTTTCGACAAGTCCCGTCCCTGAGTTCTCGGCCAAATCGGTCATATGCGGATGACGTTGGAAAATGACGATAAAGGCTAGAGGGCTTCAATAGGAAAAGCAAGCCGCCACAGCAAATGCTAGCCGTTAACAAAAAGTGTTGAAGACTTTGCAAGGCCCTTATTTTCAGGGCCTTGCTTTTTTTTGGGCAGACCGAGAGGCGGCGCCTTTCGCTGGAAGGGCTCGCGTTTCCCAGGTTTCAACACCAATGGTTAACGGCTCGCAGCAAATGCCAGCGTTTTTCGCAAGAAAAGAGCTGGAGGCGATGGATGTCAAGAGTTTCGCCGGTTCGATCCGCCTAGGACTTGAATATCCCCGAAAAATTAAGCAAAACTGATTCGCATCTCCGAAACAAGCGAAAACAAACTCCAAAGGTTTCCAGAGGCGAAATTCCATGTCTGAAATCGATTCGCCAACACTGTTCGCCAGCGAAAAAATGCTTCAAGCGGCCGCTCGCGGGGACTCCAAAAAGGCGGTGGCCATGCTAGCGGCCGGCGGAGATCCGTCTTACTGCCTTCCAACCGATGAAGATGGAATGACCGTCGGGCATTGGGGAGCCTTATATGGGTTGGAGAGCTTGCTGGATCTGCTGATCGAGAGGGGATGGAATCCGAACATCGCCGATAATCACGGGCGAACGGCGCTGATGATCGCTCTTTCGGCGGGCAGGCTATCGTGCGCCGAGAAGTTGCTGAAAATGGGTGCCGATCCGTTTTTGCTGGATTCGGCGCGCCGAAGCGCGGGGCACTTTGCCCTGGAGCATCCAGCCGCCGGAGCAAATGGGCTGCGAGCGCTCATGCGCAATGGATGGGCTCCAGGGCAAAGGGATGGATTTGGATTTTCCGCTGGGCATGATGCGGCCCGGCAAGGGCGCCCGGATTGTTTGCTCGCGCTGCTGGAGGGCGGGTGGGATCCCAGGGGGCGATCGGTCGCCGGAAAAACCGCCATCGATTTGGCTCGGGAAAATAGCCATTGGGATTGCCTGGATCTTTTGGAGCGCTGGATCGCCAGCGGAGAGGAAAAGGGACTCCTGGAGGCTCAGGTTTCCCATCCAGCCTGCGCGGAAGACGACGGAAATGAAAAAGGCGGAAAGAGAAAGGGGCGGCGCGGCTTATGATGTGTCTTGAGGAAGCGGATCGGCAAGAAGCGACGCAAGAGATGCTTCGCCAAGCTTTGTGGGCTTGCGATGAAAATGCTTTGCTGGCCGCGCTCCATGGCGGAGCCAAGATTGATGAAGGCTTATTGGGGTATCCCAAAACCAATGCCTTGGGATGGTGCGCATCGGCGGGGATCGAGGACATGGCGGCGCTGCTGCTTCGGGAAGGGGCCGACCCGAATCTCCCGGTGAATGGATGGACGGCGGGGCACTGGGCCGCAGCTTATGATCGGCAAGAGTGCCTTCGCTTGCTGCTGGAGGCCGGGTGGCGTTGGGTTGGGCGCAATGATGCGGGGCTTTTGGCGGAGGACCTGGCGAGGCAAGCCGGAGCTAGCGAATGCGAGCATTTGCTGCGGGATGCGCGAATCGCCGCGGAAAAAGAGCAACTGAATGCCGTTATCGCTGATGCAGCGGATTCGGGAGGAAGGCGTTCGCTCTAGCGAAAACGCTTCCTTTCGCCCAAGAAGGTTTGCCCAAGAGTTTTTTTTGGCGCAAAATGGCGTTTTCCCATTTCAGAGAAATGTGGCCCACAATGCATTCGCATGCGCTCGGACTGGAAATCGGCTGGTTTTTTGACGAGCATATTTATCAAACAGAGCTGCGGCAGCTCTTCGAGAGCGGCGCGGGGTATGTCGCGCACGAGCTGCTGATCGCTCCGGGGGAGACGGCGGTCGAGTTGCCCTGGCTGGCAGAGAATTGTGCCTTGGAGCGCTTCGGAGCGGATTTTTTCCTTGCTCACAGGCAAAAAGACGGGAGCATTCGGCGAGAGCCGCTCAAAGCATGGAATGGGCTGCTGTTTCGGGGGCCACGCTCCCCCGAGCAGGATTTGGGTCTCGGAAGGCTAGAGAAATTCCTCCGCCTGGATGGATACGAGCATGGGCACACGCTCATCCACGATTATCCATTTGGCTGGAAAACCTTTGTGGAGACGCATCTGGACGACTATCATGTCGACTATTGCCACCCGGGGCTGAGCGGTTTTCTCGATTGCGGGGAGTTGGAGGTTGCGGAGGGGCCGTGGTGGAGCTGGCAGGCTGCCCCGGCAAAGCAAGGGCGATTCTCCGCGCCGGGGCCCTGGGAGGAATGGGCTCGCTTGGCGGAATCGTTCGGGGGCGAGCGGGAGATCGGAGGGCTTTGGCTTTGCTATTATCCCGGCCTGATGGTCGAGCGCTATCCGTTTGCCCTGGCGGTGAGCCAGGCGATTCCGACGGGGGTGGAGTCGTGCCGGAATGTCGTGGAGCTTTACTTTCCTCAGCGCTTGATGAAAACCGATCTGCCGATTCTCGCCAAGAGAGCGTATTTGGAGACGCTCAAAGAGGATGAGGCGATCTGCGCGGCGATCCACGCGGGGCGGCGAGCCTTGTGGAAAGAGGGGCGCAGCGAAGAGGGGCCCTATCAGGAGCCGCTGGAATCCGGGCTGCGGCACTTCCATGACTTTCTTCGCCAGGAGGTGGGGCGGACGGCGCAATCAGAAAATGAAATCGCACGCAAAGGACGGAAAATTTAATTTCAGGCGGGGAGCCCCCGCCGCCCATATTTTCCAGTCTCCATTCCCGAGCGGACGGTTTTTCCGGGGCCGTAGCCGGATTCAAAAAGAAAGCTTGACAGAAAGCGAAAGAAGGGGGACCCTTGGGACCTGATCCTAGTTTCGAGAAGCAAGCGAGAGCTAATTCCATGATGCAGAAAAAAATGCGCCACTGGACGACTACGACCCAAGCGACCTGCGCGTGGGTGGATGGCTATCGCGCTCGAACGTGCCGTTGATGCGAATACGGAACGAAGAGCAGAAAGACAAAAACCCGCGAAAGCGGGTTTTTTTATTGGGTCTTGCCGCAAGGCGGGCCCGAAGATCGAAACGAGAAATTGGAGAAAAACATGAGCGAGCACCACAAGAGCTATATGGACATTGCGCGGGAAATGGATCTGTTCCACATGGAGGAGCATTCGCCGGGGGTAATTTTTTGGCATCCGAATGGTTTTGCCTTGCTGGAGCGGATTCGCCAGGCGATTCGCGGAGTTCATCGGCCGCGAGGGTATCAAGAGGTCAAAAGCCCAAGCCTCGTCGGGGCGGGGCTGTTTGTCCGCTCCGGGCATTTGGAGAAATTCCGGGAGAGCATGTTTCTGCTGGACGGGCGGGGGGATGGGGGATATGCGTTGCGGCCCATGAGCTGCCCAAACCACATGGCGATTTACGCGCACGCCCGGAGGAGCTACCGGGATTTGCCATTGAGGATTTTCGAATTCGGAGAGGTTTTTCGGGACGAGCCATCCGGGTCCTTGCTTTCGTTTTTTCGGCTGCGGGCTTTTTGCCAGGATGATTCGCATATTTTCGCAAGGCAAAGCCAAGTGAAAGAGGAGATCGCGCAATTCATCGGGATGGCGAGGGAGGCGTATGCCAAAATCGGATTCCGAAAAATTCATTTTTCGATCTCGCTGCGGCCGGAGAAGCGCTTGGGTTCGGATCTCCTATGGGATATGGCGGAGAATGCTTTGCGAAAAGCGTGCGGGGAGAACGGCGTCGTTTTCTCGGAGATTCCCGGGGGCGGGGCGTTTTATGGCCCCAAGCTGGAGATTGGGCTAGAGGATCGGCAGGGGCGGCACTGGCAAATGGGCGTGATTCAGCTGGATTATGCTTTGCCGGAGCGTTTCGGGCTGAGCTATATCGGGGAAGAGGGAAAAGAGGAGCGTCCGGTGATTTTGCACCATGCTCTTTTCGGATCGCTCGAGCGGCTGGTCGGAATTTTGCTGGAGGAATTCGGCGCTGAAATTCCGCTGATGCTGGTGGAGAAAAAGATCGCATTGCTGCCCGTCTCGAAAAAATCCGAAGCGCTCGCTCGGGAATGGCTAAAGAAATTTGAGCCCGGAGAAGCGGAGGTCATCGCCGAAGGAGGTCCGTTGCCAAAAAGAGTGGCGATCGCCAGGCAGCGCCATATTCCTTACTGGGCGGTTCTTGGTCCCAAAGAGGAGCAATCCGGGCGGCTGTCGGTGAGCGGGCGCGGGATCGGCGATGCAAAGGAGATGCGGCTAGAGGAGCTCAAAGAGCTCTGGGATCGCGGCGGGAAGTGGCGATGAGGGTTGAGGGAGCCTGAGCAAAGAAAACCGGCGCGAATGCGCCGGTTTTCAGGGCTTGCGAAAAGGAGGAAACGCAAGCCCGGGGGAGCGAATGGCATTACGGCTTAATATAAACAAAGCCCTCTTTTGCCTGAAGTTTCCCAATTTCCGCGACGCCGGACGGAACCACCGTCGCATCCAAAGAGACGGCATCATCCGATAGATTTCGGCTCTTGAGCGTATTTCTGCAAACCCGGAATTCAACGCCAAGAGCGTGGGTGCTGGCCACCTGAGGGCCATAAGGCTCGCCCTTGGAATCGCTGGCGTCGTCCAGGAGAAAATCAATTCCTTTCCCGTGCGTGACCACCACGATTTCGGCCCCGGGCTCCGCGACTTTATGATTTTTGATGTTGTTCATCGCAACCCGAGCTTGAGCCGAATCATTGATGTGATAGACCCCCTTGGAAGTCGGAGCATTCGCTGGCTCAAGGGACGCGCAGCCCGAAAGGGAAATGGCCAAGGAAGCGATGGCTGGCGCGAGAAAATGGATCATTCTCATGGGATCTCCTTGGGCATTTTCGTTGGAAACGATTCCTGCATCAGCAACAGCAAAAGGATAGTCGTCTGAAAAAGAAGAGCAATAGCTGGAACAATAGAATGCGATGCGTCAGACCAGCGGCAAGATTTCAAGAAAAAGCGGCGCAAGTGAAGAGTATGGGCTGATTTGCGCTATTCTATGGCTTTTCCCTATGGATTTTCTTCGGGAGAATCTGCCATCCGTGCCGTGAATAGCTCAATTTCCGCAGACTGCTGGATTCGCGCCGAGAGGCCAGAGATGGCATCGCTAAATCCTCGCGTCCTCGCTCAACTCAATCCGAATATGGCATTGCAATTGGGTTGTCTGGCAATGGTGAGCTCCTCCGAAGAGAGCCAATCCGCCGGGGAAATTTTGGCGAAAGAGGGCCTTTCGACGCTGGCCGCCCGCGGAGAGGAGCTTTCCGTGAGCGGGGCGGATGGCTTGCTGATGCTGCTGGCTCGCGGAGCGGAAGAGTGGGCCTCGCCGCTTCAAGGATGGATTTCGGGGACTCAGCAGTCGCTCCGAAATCTTCTGGCCCGTGCGGATGAAAAGGGGGTGGAGGGTCTCGGGCGCGCATTTCCGGAAATGATGGGCAATTTGCCGGCGGAAATTTTGGCGGAGCATCCCGAGGCGCTGAGGAGCTATTTGCGAAGCGAGCGAGCGGAGCAAAGGGGGATCGCGGCGATTTTGACTTGCGAGGTCGCGGGAGCGCCGAGAACCGCCGGGGATATCTGCGCGGCCCTGGCTCCTAAAGAGACCGCTCTGGCCTGGGGGCGGATTTGCGCGAGAGCCGCGGCGCCAGGAGGGGCCGAAACCCGAACGCGAGAAATAGAGAAGCGCCTCCTCGGGATGACCCGCGGCGAAGCGCGGGTCGCGGCGGAGGGCATTGCGGAGGAAATGGCGCAGAGCCGAAGTTTGGCTATTTTGGCCTTGCTGGAGCGAATCGGCGAAGAAACGGCTGGGCGGCGCTCCCAAAAAGACCGTGATCCAGAAGGAGTGGCGGTTTTCTTTGAGGAGATCGCGCGCGAGCTGGCTCGCCGAGAAATCGGAAAGAGAAGCATTTCCTGGGGAGCCAAGGCCGCCGGGGTATTTCCGAGAGTTCCACCATTTTCGTCCGGAAGCTCGGTCTCTGTCGCGGAAGCGGAAGCGGTCCGGATTGCCGATTTGCCAATTCTTTGGGTTTTCGGGCCGAAAGGCTCCTCGGATTCGGCTTTGGGGCGCGAAGAGCTTGCCATGGCCTGGTGGAGCGGATGGAAAAGCGGCGGCGGCGATCGGCCAGGAATAAGGATTCTCCTTCGGGAGCGGCCCTTCCGCTATGGAACCAAGGAAAGCGGATCTGGGCCGAAAAAAATCGAATGCGGAGCCGAAACGCTCGCCCTGGCGCTCATCGCGCACGGCGCGACCCGAGCCGCGAAATGGCTTCTTTGCGACAGCGGGTGGACAACCAGCCAGGGATTGGAGGAGGCCCGAGGAATCGAGAGAATCACCAGAATTTTGGGCGGATTCCGCATGGAGGCGGAGTCGGAGGCTGGCGCGCTGATGGATGCGGCGGCGATTTCCATGAGCGTGCCGGTTGTTTCGGGGCGCAGGCATGCGAGAGGAATCTGAGGCGGGCTTTTTTGCATGAAAGTATTATGCTCGGCGGCCGCATTTTTTACTTTTCCCAATTTTCGCTGTTGTCTGGAGGCTTCGGCGCAGGCGTTTGCCCAAGAAAGGACATGAGGGTTTTCAGATGGACATCCCTGAGAGAGTTTCGTATCGGAAAGTGATTCGCCACAATCAATCGTTGTCGCCAGCCGGGCGATTTCGCTTCCTGCGATGGGGCGGGGCGGGGATGGGCTTGATTGGGATGGGCTTTTTTTTGCGGGGCTTTTGGCCAATTTTGATCTTGGAGGCCCTCGCGATCGCCGGCTTGTGGCTCGCGTTCCAAGAAATAAGCCGGCGAGACGCAGACTGGGAATTGCTGGAAATTCGAGGGGATGATGTGCATTGGGAGATTTGGAGCGGCGGCGCCCGGCAAATCAGAAGAATGAATCGGATTTGGATGGGCGTGGATCGCGGATCTCATGGAGAGATTTTTTTGCGCCATGGGGGCGTTTCAACAGAAATTGGCGCCTGGCTGTCGCTGGAGGGGCGGGAGAGTTTGGCTTCTGATCTGAATGATCTGAAAAGGATGGTTTCACGCTAAACAAAGGAATGCAGAGGCGAGTCTGTTTCCGCGGGGCGGCGGGATTGCGAAATCGCTCCGGGGTATTGCGCCTGGGCGGCGAAGGTGGGATAGAATCGAGACGGCAACCAGCCAGCAAAAAGGAGAGCGGGGCATGCAGGATGAGATCCTTGATGAGGAGACGGATCTGGAAAGAATTCTGGATGACTTGGAGGAGAAAATTGAGAGATATGGGCATGCGGTAGTATCCACTTCCGCGCAGACCGCGCCAGGAACCCTATCGGGATTTTCTTATACGGTGGGGCTCGGAAGAATGGGCTTTCCGGAAATTGCGGTTTTTGCGTTGCGAGAGGATGTGGCGCGAGATTTGCTCAATGCGCTGGCTCGGGCCCTTCAGGAGGGGGATCTGAAAACCGATTGCGGAATCGAGGGGATCGTCGAGGGAGTGGATGTCTTGCTAAAGGAGGCGGATCTGGATTTGGCGCTCGGATTCGCTCCGATACTTTCGGAGGTCGCGGAGAGAGCTGGCGGGGTGGATCGGGTCTGGCAAGTGGTTTGGCGAGACAAGGCCGGGATTTTGCCTTGGCAAGCGGGGTTTGACGAAGAGCTCCGGAAGCTGCAGCCGTTGCTGGTGCGGGTGAACTGAAGATGAGTCCGCTTCCGGAATTGTTTTTCGCGGTCGCGCGCGGCGATTGCCGCGAAGTGGAGCGGCTTCTCGCTGCGGGGGCCGATCCTGTCGATGAAGATCGCTGCGGGAGCAATCCTGGACATTGGGCGGCGGCGTATGGGCACAAGGAGTGCCTGGTCGCGCTAGTGGATCGCGGATGGGATCCCCGGCGAAGAGATATGAAAGGTCGCTCAGCCCTGGATTTGGCGCGGGGGGGCGAAGGATGCGAAAGCTGCATCTTGTTTTTGGAGGAAATCGTGGCGTCGCTGGATTTGAGGGATCAGCTTAACGCAGCCACAAGCGAAATGGTGGCTCCGGCAAAAGAGCACGGGCTATAGCGAGCTATTTGAGCCAAGCCGGGGGCGCGTTCCCGCATGGTTCTTCCGGCGACGAAGATGGGATATAATGCTGGCAGCCAATCCCAAGAACACGTCCCATGGAAGAGAGCCAATTCATCGAGCTGCTGCTGAAGGATCCGGCAAGCGGGTTTGCCTGGATCGAGCAGGCAAAGAAAAGCCATCATCTCGATGTCAGAAGCCTCGCTCGAGCCGCGGAGCTGGCTGCGGAGTCCTTGCCGGAGGAGGCGAGGAGATTGGATGGCTTCATTCGTCTGCGCCGAGAAGATCTGCGCCGCAGAGGGGACGCCGCGCTAGGCAAGTGGCTTGCCGATGGCGAGTTTGGGCGGCTTTCTGCGATGGATTCGTTGGCTTTGGCGGGGCTTTGGGCCGGAGAGGCGGATAGGGAAGCGCTAGAGGCTTTCGGTGAGCGGCTCGCGAGAGATCCGGAGGTGATCGCATGGGCAGAAAAAATAGATCCGGCTTTGGCAAAGCGACGGCTAGACTCGCTCCTGTCCGAGAAGACGGGTTCATTTGTTTTCGAAGGAATTCAAGGGCTTTTCGCGAAACGCCTGGATCCAGAAGGGGCTATCCTGGTTTTGCGGCGCGCGCTGGTGGAGGGCGCGCCGGAGGGCCGTCTTCTGGCGAAAGGCACGGCGCAGGAGTTGACCAAAATTGCCTGGCAGGACGTCGCAGGAAGGGTGGCATTGCTGAAAAGCCTTGCGGAAATGAATCAGAAGACGAGGGGAACTCTTCCGGTTCGGGCATTGGAGGGAATTTTTTCGGCCTTTGCGCTCCTGGAGTGGCCGTCGGAGTCCGCCGGCGGGATGGGCGTTTTCGGCAAGGCTTACCGAAGCTCGGCTTTTCGTTTGGGGTTGGCGTTTGGGCACGCGCGCGGCGGCAGGACCAATGTCGCGCTGGCCGCGGCGGCCTGGGCCGCGCAGGCGGGAGCGGCGGGGCGCCAAGTCAGCTCGTGGGAGCTGCGCTGGGAAGGCGGCCGCTTTAGGCGGGCGAAAGGCGTTCGAATCGCGGAAGGCGTGGAGCCCTCCGCATCTGGCTTGATGGAGGCGGCCTTGTTGCGCTGCGATGAGGAACTCGTGCGCGGGCTGCTCGCCTTGGGATGGCGCCGACCGAGAGCTTGGGTGGTGAATGTCATCACGTCGGAAGTGGAGCGGCGCGTCGCCAAGGCTGGAAGCAAACCTCGGTGGCTTTTCGCCGGGGGGGTTGACGCCGCCCAAGCCGCCGGCTGGATACGAAGTTTTGCGGAGAAATTGGAACTGGAAGCCAGAAGCATCAATCGGCTACCCCCGCCGCCCTCGAAAGAAAAAAGAGGGCGATACGGCTTGTGAAAAGAGGTTGGGCTCCGTGAGCAAGAAAATCAAGACAGTTGCTGAAAATGCAGACGGCAGCGACAGCGATCAAAGCTATTTGTTCGCGTCTTACCATGGACGAGCCGGAACTCGCATCACGTTGCTGGGCCAAATCCCAAAAGAGGCCTCGCGCCAAGACATCGAATCTTTCGCGGCCAGCCATTTGGCGAAATTCTGGGCGCGCGAGGGGAATGCGGATCGCTATCCGAGCGCCGAGATTCTCCGGGTGGAAAGTTTGGGCGGCTCCCCCGCGCCGAACGGTTTCCAATATGCTGGCGTCGCAAGCGCGGCCGATCCGAGGTTGGCGGCATTGATCGCCGAAGAGCGAGCAACGCTTGAGGCGCTGGAGCTAGGAATGGAAATGGCGGACCGCCGGGCGCCAAAAGCAAAGAAACGGCGCTTGTGATTGATTGGCTTTCAGAGGGTGCCGCTTGGCATTCGCATTTCCGCCGCATGGTATCATGAAGCTGGCAATCCGAATGGAACTTGGGATTGCCGCGATAGAAATGCAAGGAGAGCGCAGTATGACGGAAAGAAGGAGTCGCCGCGAAAGCGAAAATCGAATTTCCAATCGGAAAGAGCAGGAAATGGCGCGAGCGCTGCTTCATGCGTCCCTTCATGGGCGAGAGCAAGAAGCGATCCATCTGCTGAAAGCGGGTGCGCCCGCGGCGGCCGTGGATAAGGATGGGAAAACCGCGTTGCATCACGGAGCGGAGCGAGGGATGCCCAAGCTTCTCCTAACCCTGATTTCCCTTGGTGCTTCCCTGGACGATCTCGATGCGAATGGCTTTTCCGCATTGGCGCTCGCGGCGAAAGGTCATTTGGAATGCGTGAGGATTTTGCTGGAGGCGGGCGCGGCTCCGACTCCGGCGCGCGGAGCTCGTTCCGATGCGGGAGTGGCGGCGCTCGCGCGAGGCCGCGCGGATATCGCAGAAGCTTTGGCGGCTCATGGATGGCGTCCGCAGCATGGCCAGGGAGCCCTGCTGGAGGCGGTCCGCAGCAGAAGCGAGGAGGCAGTCGATGCCGCTTTGCGGCTGGGGGCGCCCGTTGATGAGCAAGTCGGCGAAAAGGAAAGGACGGCGCTAATGAGCGCGGCATTGATCGGAGACCCCTCCCTAATCAGAAAACTGCTGTCAGCGGGGGCAAGCCCCTCATTGAAAGATCGGGCAGGGAAAACGGCCAAAGATCATGCGGCCGAATTTCGTGGGGAGGCACGAGCGGAATGCTCGCATCTTTTGTTGGCGGCGGAAGAGGCTTGCGTCTTGCGGGGAACTCCAGCATCTGCGGGCGGGGCTGCGAAAATCCGCGGAATTTGAGAGCTTGAGCCTGGCCCTTGGCGCGGGGCGGGCGTTAGCGTCGGCCAGGGCAGTAAAGGCTTTCCTTGGCGACGAGCCGCGCTGCGAATCGCTCCAGAAAGAGAGGCTCTATTGCGCAGTCAAGAGTTTTTCGATTGAATTCGCCTTGGGCGAGAGTGGGTCTTTCGAGAAGTTTTGAGCATATAACGGTTAGCGCGCAAGTGAAAAATAATTCATCGGAATCGGAAACGATCGCAGAAAAATCGGAGGCGGAAGCGGGCGGGGGCGATGGAGAGGCGCGCTGGAGAGGCAGACCGATTGGATTTTTGCTATCGGTGGCGCGCGACGGCTTCGGGGGGAAGTTCGCGCTCTCCATTTTTCTCACAATGCTCGCGGCAGTGGGGGAAGGCTTTTCGCCATTGGCGTTTGGGGTGGCGATCGACGCGGTCGCAAGCGGCTCCGCGGGAGCGAAAAGCGGAGCATGGCGCTGGTTTGCGATATGGGCGGGGTTGCTGCTGGGATCCAGACTGCTGTATCGCAGCCAAGATTGGATGATGGCCAGGATCACTCCTTGGTTTCGGGCGCGGCTGATGAGCCGCCTGTATCGTCATGCCTTGCGGCATGATGCAGCCTATTTTATGCGGTCGCATGGAGGGGCCTTGGGACAAAAGGTGCGCCAGGCCGCCCAATCCGGATTTCAATTGCTGATGCAAACGGCCCACGAGTGGCCGAGAATGCTGATTTTGCTTGGGGTCGGGTTTTCGATCATGCTGGCGCGAACTCCGGACGCCGCGTTGACGGTAATGGGATTGGGGGCGGCATTTTGGCTGATCTCTTGGCGCCTCTCCAGGCAGGCATCCAGCCTGTCGCGGGCTTTTGCGAAAATCAACGCGGAAATTTCCGGAGAGATTGCGGATGGCTTCAGCAATGCGGATATCGCGCGATCCCACCGATCCTTTGATCTGGAGGAAGCGCGAATGGAGGATTTGTTCGCGCGGGAAGCCAAAGAGCTGGAACGGCTCAAGATTGCGATGCAAAAGATGCGATTTTTGCAGGTGATGGTGATGGCGATCGCGGTGGTTCTGGCTGTGGGCGTTTGGTTTTCGAGCCTGCTGGCGGGAAAAATCAGCGTGGGGGACTTTAGCGCGCTAACCTTGGTGGTTTTCATAACAACCACGCATGTCCAGGCGGTCATGGAGCGCTCGCTAGAGCTAAGGGAAATGATGGGGACTCTCGCGGAATCAGTGGCGAAGCTGTTGGAGCCGCATCGGATTCCGGAGCATCCGGGCGATGGCGGCGGATCGGCGGCCGCTGGGGAAATAGAGTTTCGCGAAGTGGTTGTGGCTTACGGAGATCGCAAGGCTTTGGGGCCTATTTCTCTGCGAATCCGCCCAGGAGAGCGGGTGGGGCTGGTTGGCTCATCGGGGTCGGGAAAAAGCACTCTGGCGAAAGCCATCCGTCGAGAAATGGATGTTTCAGGCGGATCGATCCTAATCGATGGAAGAGATATTCGGGAAATGGGATCGGAGAATCTGTGCGCTTCTTTGGCGGAGGTCTCTCAGCAGCCCTCGCTATACAAAAGGAGCATTTTGGAGAATATCCAAATCGGCAATCCTCAAGCCAGCAGAGAAGAGTGCTTGCTCGCAGCCAAAAACGCAGTATGCGACGATTTCCTCGCGAAGATTCAAGGCGGAGTCGATGCGATAGTCGGAGAGCGGGGAATGACCCTTTCCGGAGGGGAGCGGCAGCGAATCGCCATCGCTAGAGCATTTCTGCGAGATGCGCCTATTGTGATTTTGGATGAGGCGACCTCCGCGCTGGATTCGATTTCAGAAGCCAAGATCCAAAAAGGCTTGTTTCGGCTAATGGAGGGGAGAACCGCCATCGTAATCGCCCATCGGCTCTCGACCATTCGGCATCTGGACAGGATCCTGGTTCTGGAAAATGGAGAGGTCGCCGAGGATGGGACGCATGAGCGGTTGTTGGCTTTGAATGGCCGATATGCGGCGCTTTGGCGAGGGCAAAGCTCCGCCTTGCTCGAGGAAGAGGAGGCCGATGCCGGTCCGAAGGATCCGTTGAAGAGCGACAGCGAAAGCGTCATCGCTGCCAAGGAGAGCCCCCCGCGGGAAGCGGAGTGATGACGCAGAAACCAAAACCGATCAGATTGGGAGGCGGCGTTGGGATTTTGGGAAGAAGAGGTGATTGAGGCGGCCCGGCAAGGAAATGAAGAGTTGCTTCGCCTGGCGCTGAAATGGGGCGGGAGAATGGATGCTGCCAGCCTATCCGGGCAGAAGGCCGCTCATTTCGCCGCGGAGGGCGGGCATTGCGAGTGCCTAAGGATCATGCTGGAAAAGGGGCTGCAGCAACGAGCCACGGACACGCGGGGCTGGTTCACGGGGCATCAGGCGGCCCGCAATGGGCATGCGGCGTGCCTAAGCCTGCTCCGTGCGTTTGGATGGGACCTCGATGGGGCGGATGCAGGAGGGAAAACCGCCGCGCATTGGGCCGCAATAAGCGGAAGCGCGGAATGCCTCCGAGCGCTGCTAGAGGCGCAATTGGATCCGAATGCGCTGGATCAGGAAGGGAAAACCCCTCTGCATTGGGCCGCGCATGAAGGAAAGCTGGAGTGCATCCGCATCTTGCTGACATGGGGGGCAGATGAATCCTTGGCGGATTTCCGCGGCTGGGCTGCGGGGCATGAGGCCGCATTCGCAGGGCATGCGGATTGCCTGGATTTCCTTTTGGAGGCGGGATGGAATTGCCAGGAGGCGGATGTGCTGGGAAATCGAGCGGAGGACTTGGCTCGAAAACAAGGAAGAAAAATCTGCGAAGATATGCTTGCGATTCGCAGAAAAGCCCTGGAAGAGCGCTCCGCTCTCAAAAATGCATGCCTAGATCCGGAAAAAAGAGGGCGCGCTCGAGGGTGCTGACGCCTCGCCCCGCTCGCGGGCTTCCTTGCGAGAGCAAGGCCGAATGGAGAATGGAATCTCGAGATGCGAGCGTTAGCGGAGCGCGGGCGAGCGCTCGGACTTTCGCCGCAAATCGTCCGGCGCGACGGCCGCAGGAAATGCCAAGGCAATGCTCGCGGCGGAGGGCTTCAAGGCAGATTCCATAGCGATTTGGCAAAGCACGGAAAACGCCTGAAGACACGGTGCTTCCTCAAGATCAATTTGATTTTCCGCGCGCGGCTCCAGCGAAATGGTTTCATCGCGGCGGGCCGATGCAGAAAAGATCCCGGCCTCCCGGAGGGCGTCGCGCAAGGCTCGAACCGATTGCTCGATCCGCAAGTTGGCTTCCGTCTGCGATTCCGTCGCGGCCAGGTGCCGTCGATAAAGCCCGACGCTCAAAAATCCGGCTGGAAGGAATCCCGGCCGAGCGATTCCGACCTTGGCGAGGCCGCCATCAATGGCGGATTCAATTTGCCCAACAATCGGCGAAAGGATTTGGCGAGTCCTGTCCGGCAGCGTATCGCGCGCGGCGGTCCCCGGAAGGAGAATCTCCCCATGCTTGGCGCGGGTGATTTCCCGCTGAACCAAAAAAACAAATCGGGTGGCGTGCCGAATGCCTTGAGGCAATGGGGCCCCAACGGTCAGAATTCCGACGGCGGCAAGCGAATCTTTTTTTTCCATGAAATCGCGCTATGGTTGCCGTATTCCGGCAATGGAGAGGGCCATGAGAGAAATCTTCAGCATTCCAGGCGAGTATTCTAGCATTTTTCGGCAGGCGTTGTCCAAAGCGCATGGGGACGTTTTTGTCTTTGACCCTTCGCTGCGGGATCTTGGTCTGGATTCCGGATTGGGATATGAGGAGCTGCACGCATTTTTCGCCAATTCGCCAATGAATCGCCTCTTTATCGTGCTGCAATCCGAAAAATGGCTTCTGTCGGAAGCCGCGCGCCTTCCGCGCCTGCTGGAGGAACGCTCGCATCAAGCGCAGATTCGTTTGGCGGGGACCCAGGCGCAGCGCGTGGAGGATTGTTTTCTCCTGACGTCCGGCGAGGTCGTGCGAAAAGCGGTGGCGGCGGCGCATTCTGGCGCCAGATTCTCCCGGGAGGATCCGGAATACTCCGCTTATATTTCGCGCTGGGGGGAGATTTGGGAAGAAAGCGCGGAGGGGGTCGCGTTTCGCCCCCTGGGATTGTGAGGTAGAAAAATGCGTTCCGCGAATCGAAAAATCTGGGGCCCTCTGCATGCCATTGTTGCGCTGCTCTTGCTCGGGCTGGGGCATTCCGCCATGGCAACTGAAGCGTTTTGCCAACCCGTCCGAATGGAGGAGAAAACCTGGCCCTTCAAAATTGTCGCGAAAATTGCCGCTCCAGTCTGGAGCGGCGAGCAGTCCGCCAAAGATCTGCTGCGGATGCAAACGCAATATTTTTCCCAAAAGACCGGTCCATTCGCGAGCAAAAGCGTTTTCCCAACGTTAAGTTTTTACGATCCCCATCTGGAGTTTCGAATCGATCCGGAAATTCGCTATTCAAAAACCATCGCCGGAAATATTTGCGTTTCCGTGGTGGGAGCGACCCTTGTCGCGGAAGCGACCCCGACGATTTATCTTGCCAGCGAAATGGCGGAGCGGAGTTGCGTAGCAGAAGCGGCGCTAAAGCATCAATTGCGCCATGATAAAATAACAAAATTGGCGCTTGCTGATCTGGAGAAGAAGTCAGAAAAATTCAAGGCGGCCATTTTTGCGGTTTACAGCACGCGCGGCGCCGCGGGGCGATCGCAGAGCGATCTGGAGCAAAGCATGAAAAGGCTGCAGGCGGAGTCGGTAGAGACGATGCAGGGAACCTTCATGAAGTTTTTGCGAGGAAACCGAGCCTCCCAAGTCGAACACCGGGGGAATTTGTTGGATCTCGCATCCTCCTGCGGAGGAATGTTCCAAAAATATTCCGAAGAATTGACGAGAAATTGACCGCCGCTCGTCTTTCTCGGGGATTTGAGGGCGGCCTCCCCCGAGAAAGGAGCGAGACGGTAGACAATAGGATGGACATTTTGTTTTTTTTTCGGATACTTGCGGCAGCCCATCTTTCGAACAGAGCTACGGAGACCATATGAGCGATTTGCCCCCAAGCCTGGCTAAATTGCCGACCCTCAAGAAAAAAGAAGGGAAATCAGCCCCTCGAGGCCTATCTGGGGCGGCGCCCTTGGTTTTGTCGCGCCAAACGACTCTCTTGGACGGGGGAAGCGAAGAAACCGTCACCTGGCAGGGGCTCCAGCTGAGCGCCTTGGCGAATCTGATTGTCGGGAGGCATCCCTCAAGAGTGCTCATGGGGGCCCTGGCGACGGAAATCGGAAGAACCATTCCTGATGAGGCGATCTCCATCCATTTCCGCGAGAAAAACAATGCGGAGTGCGTTCTGGTGGCGCATGAAGGAATCCAAATGGAGCTGGTCAAGCGGATTTTCACGATCACGCCAGGCTCTGAATTCGGATTCCTGCTTGACGGTTTGGAGGGGCCCATTTTGGAGGAAGATCTTTGGGCGAGGGCTCCCGAGGCCGTTCCAGCCCTGGAGTTTTTGCGAAAGGTATGGGGGTTTTCGTTCTCCAATAGCGCGGGCGCTGGAATGCTCCTGGTCTGGGGGGATGAGGATGCCAACCTCTCAGGGGAGGCCACAGTGACAATTCTCTCCTTGGCGCATCTGCTGGGGATTTTCCTGGATGAGGGGCGGCTCAATCATTTGGCGAATGAAATCTCCGCGCAGGCGCAAGGGCGCAGAATTTCCCTGGAAAAGGCGTTAGGGGAGTTTCTCTCCGCCAACGGCTGACCGGGCATTTCTGGAGGCCCTGAGCCATGGCGGAAGAAAAAAGGGGAACTTTCGGAAAGCTGTTGCAGCGAGCCGCGGCGCTGCTGGATGCCGCGGCCGGGGAAAAGGATCGCTCATATTGGACCCGGCCGATCATTGATGAGTTGGCTGAGTCGGCGTTGGTTCTGGACGATAAGGCCCAAAAAGAAGACCGATCGCAAGAGGAAAAGGATCGCTGGGACTTTTTGATCGCCAGGGTTCTTTCCGAGCTGGCGTTTTGGCGAGGGGCATTCAAGGTTTCGTGGATTTGCGCCCAAGAGGCGCTCGAGCGCCTTCCCGCGGCCGCGACTCCGGAGGAAAGGCGTTTTGCGATTCGCAGATCGGTGGAGGCCGCGTCGCATTACGCCAGATTTGAGGCGATGAGCGAGTCCGAGCGGGATCCGGCGTTCCGCTATGCCGAGGCGCTCATCGCGCAGACTTTGCCGGAAACCGGAGTCTCGAGCGCGGAACGGGCGTCGTGGTTCGCGACGGCGGCTCGGCATTGGTTTTTGGCGGATCTTCACGAGTTGTCGGCGGCAGCGCTAGCGCTAGCCAAAGCGGCGGATGCCGCGGCGGTTCCCGGATTGGTCAGGCCAATTGATGCGCCGGATTTCTGGCGAGAAATGCATTTCGACGGAATTTGGGCCAGCCTGCTGGCGCAGGAGAAGAAAGAAGCCTCGTCGCTCTCGAGAAGAACCGATGGCGATAGTGCTTGATCTTGACTCCGGAGTCGCGCAAAGTGGCGCTCTAGCTTCAGAAAGAAGAACATGAGCGAAAGGCTGCGGCAAAAAGATTTATTCCATCGGCTGAGCCCTTGCGGAGCAAGGCTGGCGGAGCTCTTGTTTCATCATGTGCCCGGCCTGAGGAAAGACGCTGAAATCACGCTATCCGCTTTCGCAAGAAAAGGGAAGAAGCAGGAGTTGCGGCTCCTGGGGAAGAGCCCATCCGGCGAGATTCGCTTTAAAATAATCACCCGGCCCACCGGAGTGGAAATCCGATTTTTCGAAAAAAGCCAAGCGGGAGCGGCCACGGTGGTGTTTTTTATGCATCCGATGAATTTCCACAGAACCTGCGAGGCGGCCGTTGATTTTGTGCAAAAAGTCGCCAAGGGATACATCCTGGTGGCCAGAACCAAAGAAAGGGCCTTTCCCTTCGGGCCGCGTCGACTCAAATTTTTTGATGCGGGCGAACTGATGGGAGAAAATGCCGGTCAAATTGAGCGAGTGCTGCGCTGGCGCAATCTTAATATTTGAGCGTTCGAGCGGGGCAAGCAGCGGGTGCCGAGAAGAGATGAATGAGCTATAATGGCGCTGTGAGAAATTCATTTTTCGCAGGATCTAGCCATGAGCACAAAAATCTACACCGGCTTCAAGATGGAAGCGGAATCTTTCGAGGAGGCCGCAAAAAAAATCGATAGTTTCCAGAAAAAGCTGGCTCCGATCGTTCAGGAGAAGCTTGGCAAAATGCTGTTGAGATGGGCCACGCAAAAAATAGATGAAGCTTGCATGGCGGGAGAAGCCATTCCGGAAAAAGCCTTTTCATCGGTTTTTTCGGAATACCTGGACCGCGGCGCGGAAAGGTCGGCCGCGAAGATGAGAAATCCAGGAATGGATTTCGGAGTGTCCATGACGCTGTTTCCTTTTGAGGGACGAGTCTACGGAATGCTTTTCGCGGAAGATCGGGATTTGGAGAGCTTATGGAAAAAAGAACCCGGGGTTCTGGACTTCGCATATTGGAACAACTCCGATCCGGATGAAACCGTGTCGGAGGAGGAATGGGATGAGCGAGCCCGCGTTTGGGAAGAAATTTTCAAAACGGAGTCCATTCCGGCTCGGGCCGGCTTTAGCAGGGACTGCGCAGAAGAAACGCCAATGCTGGACCCGGATTTCTTGCGCGAGAATTTCGAAAGGCTGCTTCCTGCTTGGAGTGAGCGGGTGGAGGGGATCGCAAAAGAAATTTTTTTGCAAAACAAGGTGAAGGGAGAGAATCAGGAAACGCTGACGGTCTCGAAAATCCTGAGGTTGGCCAATGACAAATCTCCGGAAGCGAATCTCGAGCGAGAAGTGATTCGGTTGGCGGTTGAAAAAAAATTGCCGCGAGAAATCAGCAAGAAAATGCTGGGCATTTATTGCCCAGAGCAAGAGGATCTTCCGGAAGAGAGGCGTGCGCCGAGCGCCGCCCCGAAAATGAGGAAATAAAATGAGCGATCGAGAAGAGGAAACCATCGGAGGATTTCGCGGGAAGTGGGCTTTTCTTTCGAACATGCACGAAACGCCCTGTGAACATGAAGGAAAAATCTTCCGCTCCTCGGAGCATCTGTATCAGTGGCTGAAAATCCCGGAAACCGGCAATGGGCACTGGTGGAGGGACCGGATATTCGAAGCCGAACACGGAAAAATCGCGAAGAAGCTAGCGGCCAATCCCAAATGCCCTTGCGCAGCGAAAAAAATCGGAGAGGAATGGGAGAAGTTTCGCCTGGAAATCATGGAGATCGCCCTGCGAGCAAAGTTCAAGAACGCGGAGATGCGCCAACTGCTCTTGGATACGGAGGACGTCACGCTGGTGGAATACAATGCTTGGAATGACGTTTTTTGGGGGCATTCCAACGGAAACGGGAGAAATTTGCTCGGGCAGATGCTCATGAGGCTGCGAGAAGAGTTTCGGCTGGAAAATCAATTGGAATCGCAGGCCCTGCCCGCCGAGAGCGCCGATGGAAAAAGAGCGGAGCCGCCAGGCCCGCGGCCATAATCCTCGCGAACCCTAAAGGGCGCGACGAGCCCGATCGGCAGTTTTTTGCGTTCCTGGCGCGCTGGAAATCGAAAGGCGCTCAATCGCCGCCACAAGGCCCTGCATTTCCTTTTCGGGCCGAAGCACCATCGAATGAAGAATGAAGGGCGAAACATTCAGATCTTCGCATGAAAACACCGGGAATCCGATCGTCTCAAGAATCGCCCGCTCCATCTGAGAAATGAATCCGCTTCCGTCGCGCTCCTGAGCAACGAGCGATCGGCAAATGAATTTCGCGTCGCAGCAAATCAGGTAGCACGATTGCGTGAGAATGGGGATGCAGCGCTGACGCTCCTTTCCGCCCCCCGAGGCCATCGGGCCAAGAAGGCCTTGGCGTTCCCGGAGCCCCGCGAGCGAAGCTTCGCATAGCGCCTCGGCGGCTTCGCAGGCTGCGCTTTCGCTGTCCCGTTCCCATGGTTTCCCTGGCAAGCCAAGCAGCAGCCGGGAATCCATGGGGATAAACTCGCTTAGGGCGGCCGGAGCCCCGCAGTGGACCCAAAGGCTGTAAATCGGAAAAAGCGAGTTCGCCATTTTCTTTTTCCGGAAGAAAGTTGTTTAGCTCGGAGGGAAAAGCAATCCGAAAAGGATCCCCAGCGCAAGAGAGACGATGCCAAGAATCAGCATTCCGACAAAACCGCGAGAGCGAATAGAGATTCCAAAGGCTTCCCCAAGAGCGCCGACAGAGGCCCCCAGAGCGGCCAGAATGGCAAAGATAGGCGGAATGACATCAAAAACCGCCAACGCAGCCCCGATGAGAAGCACAGCCAAAATTTGCGTTCCAGCGACGGCCAAAGCCTCCGAGGTCGGGAGGCGCAAGAAAGAGGGGTTTGCCATACGAACTCCATGCTGCGCAAAGGATGGATGCCAGTATATTTCAACGGATAGCCTTGTCAAATAGCTGGGTTGCGGAGATACTGGCGAACCCAAGAGAAGCAGGTGCCGAAATGAATGTTGAGATGGCAATCATCCTGGTGGAATCGCGAGCGGTCCATGAGTTGGATGGAAAAAAAGCGCAAGTGACATCCATCATGATTTGCGGACACTGCTCACGGGCTTATTTTCCGAAAGAGAAAAAGAAAAGCGACGCGCTCAAGCGGCTCTCGGCGCTGAAAGAGTTGTTTTCGGGCGATGGCTGGGAAGTGGAGGAGGCGGGCGTTTTCAAGGCGGGAGAGGGGAAAGAGAAGGGGTGGTCCATTTTTTTGGAGGCGCAAATGGATCGGGGCTGCTTCAGGAACCACGAGCAGGCCGCGCTGGCCGGTGAGCTGATGGAGCGGGCGGACGCCCTGCTGGAGAGGTTCAGCGCGAATTTGGGCTCTCCGCCAGTGCTGCCTTTGCGCGGAGAATTCAAAGTGGCGGAATGGTTAGACGCGAAGGATTTGGATGGATTGCTGCGCGAGTCGGCGGCCAGAGAGCTTTTGGGAATTTTGGAGCAGAAAAAGCTAGAGGAGGGGATTGTCCCCTCCTCTAGCGCTGAGCCAGCCCGCCGAAGCGGAATATAGCGTTTAGCCTTGCCGACCTCCGGGGCCCTTGGGCTTCCGAGAGCGCCCGCCGGAAAGCTCGCCGGCTTGAGCCATCATCATCCGGGCAAATTCCGCTTGGGATTTGCGCTCGGCAACATTCTGGTCAACCTGCAATCCAGAATTCTTGATCACCGGCTCTCCGATGGTTTTTGCGTAATTAAGCTGAAAATGCCGCTCCTGCTCCGGAGTCATTTTCCGAATCTCGTAAGATTCCTCCTGGAGAGCATCATGCTCTTCCCCGGAGGAAATGGGGTCGCGCGGGGAATCCGGAGCGAATTCGGAAGTTTGCCGAGGAAAATCCGGGCGCTCGCGGCGAAACCCCCGCGATCTGCGCCGCTTTTTCTTGGCCGGGGCATCGCCCTGCCCGGCGGAGCCTTGGGGATCGTTGCCCTGCGGATGCTCGTCCATCGCCATAATTGTCTCCCTTGCTTGCTGTGGTGGCGCTAGCGGCAACATGCCAAAAGCGCGAATGTCAGAGTTGGTTCTTATCCAGGAAGGATTATACTCTGATTCGCAAGAAAAGAGAACGTCAGCACCCATGGCCCTCCGGGGTAGGGGAAATTCCATGAAGACTCCTGGCCCGCAGGCATTTCGGCTCTCCCGGCTGCAGTTCCCGACAGGGGGTTGGCCTGTGCTCGTAAACCCCGCAAGAACAGGATCCGCAGTCGGCCTCCACAAGCTGCAGGCAGCGAGGATTCGGGCCTGAGGTGCCTCGCATCCGGGCAAGAAACGGGGTGACCGGCTCCGAGGCTTCGGGAGGGAGCCCCCCGGCCTCGGGCTCCGCCCAGTAAAAGGAAACCGCATACGTTTTGCAGCAAGCGCCGCACACTTGGCAATCAAACATAACAAAGAGTTCCGTTTTAAATGGTTTTGCGAGTATAATGCAAACCTGGGCCGCAGAGAAGAGCTAAGAAGTGGATGAGGAACGGTGAAAATGGGATGCGACTTTTTTGAAATCAATCGGCTTTGGCAAGCAGCATTGCGAGCGCACGCTTGCGAGCCGCTAGTCGGAGAGCGCGGTCCCTACCGGCCGATCGGGGAAAAATCTTTGCGCCTGCTTGCGGCATTGTGGGAGAGGGTTCCGCAGGATGCCTTGCCGGATCTTGGGGCGATGCTTGCGGCGGGAAAAGATGTTCGTTTTTTTGGCGATCCGCATTTTGAGCACGAAAACATCATTCGCCTTTGCGATAGAGGCTTCGCTTCGGTAGGGGAAATGGATGCTCAATTGACGGAGAACGTGGAGCGGTCGCTGGATGAGGCGGATTTTGTGTTGTGCTTGGGCGATTTGGCGATAAAAAATGGAATCGCGCATCAGCGGCGCCTGTTCGGAGCGCGGAAAGAGAAAGCGCTCACGCTCGTCGGCAATCATGATGCGAAAGGCGCGATCGCCGCCCAGTGGGCGCAAGCGGGGGCGGCCGCCTCCTTGGCGTTCGCCTTGCCGCGAGATCTGCTGCGAGCGTGGGTTGGCGGCCGCGAGCCGGAGATGAGCGATCTTCTCGAGTGGGAGAGCCTGCCGGAGGAAATCCTTTGCGGGTGTTCGCATTGGCCGGTTCCGCCCTCCCGCTTCCCGGCGGAGGGAGTTTGGATCAACATTCATGGGCATACGCACAATATGGACGGCCTGCCATTGCGGCTGAATTTTTCGGTGGAGACGATCGGATTTCAGCCTGCGCGGCTGCAGGAAAAAATTACGGCGCAGCTGATCGATGATCTGATTCGGAATCGCGAAGGGAAATTGCTGACCCCGGCATTCGATGAGAGTTCCGATGGATATTGATGAGAGCGCCCCCCAGGGGATTCAGGAAGACATCTGGATTCTCACGCTGGAAAAGAATTGGCGACTCTCGAGGGTTCCATTAGAGGGGCGCGCGTTTTGGTGCTCCGATCCGGCTCGCCTTCAGAGCGGATTGCTGGAGATCGGGCCCTCGGGGAGCGGCGCATTCTGGGATGATTGGAGCGGCGCCGCGCGCGGCGAATGGGAAAAAA
>VFQM010001037.1_pt1 | contig 26308 bp, 23 predicted proteins | sample 3512391 | NCBI WGS metagenome assembly VFQM01 (sample SAMN10412369, study PRJNA504923) | tailings metagenome | isolation source: Replicate 1 from Balatoc abandoned mine | place: Philippines | reverse complement strand
GCGTGGCCTGACGGTAGCCGAGGTTCATCTTGCGCTTGGCGAAGCTGGTGGCGTGCCCCAACAGGCCGAGCATTTCGTGGCTGACGCCGTCCGCATCTTCGATCGAACGGCCGAGCACCATGAAGCCCCCGCACTCGCCATGGACCGGCTTGGTCTCGGCAAAACGGCGCGTGCCCGACAGGAAGGTGCCAGCCGCGGCGAGGCGCCCGGCATGGAGCTCGGGATAGCCGCCCGGCAGCCAGCAGACGTCGCAGGTGGCGTCGGGCGCCTGGTCGGCGAGCGGCGAGAAGGGCACCAGTTCCGCCCCCATGGCGCGCCAGTGGGCGGCGACATGCGGGTAGAGGAAGGTGAAGGCAGCGTCCTGGGCGAGCGCGATGCGCTGGCCGGGTGGCGGCAGGGCGAAGGATTGGTCACCGGCGGCCGGCGTGAGTGGCGTCGCCAGTTCGACGATGGCGTCGAGATCGAGCGAGCGCTCGACCATGTCGGCGAGCTTGTCGATATGGGCGAAGAGGTCGGCGTGCTCCTCGGCCTGGACGAGGCCGAGATGGCGCTCCGGAATGGACAGCGTCGGGTCGCGCAGGATGGCGCCGACGACGGGCAGGCCGAGCGCCTCGATGGCGTCGCCGGCGAGCTTGCGGTGGCGGTCGCTGCCGAGCCGGTTGAGCACCACGCCCGCGATGCGGACGTCCGGGTCGTAGGTGGCAAAACCCTTGGCGATCGCTGCCGATGTCTGCGACTGGCCCGATACGTCGAGCACCAGAAGAACCGGCAGGTCGTAGAGCCGGGCGAGGTCGGCGGCCGCACCCGAACGGCCCTTCTCAGAGGGAATGCCGTCGAACAGGCCCATGGCGCTTTCGAGGATGACCATCTCGGCGTCCGACGACGCCTCGGCGGCGAGCGCGTTGAGCAGCGACGGCGCCATGGCCCAGCTGTCGAGATTGACGCCGGGCAGGCCGGTGGCGGCGGCGTGGAAGCCGGGGTCGATGTAGTCGGGTCCGGATTTGGCGCCGCGCACCTTGATGCCGCGCCGCGCCAACGCGCGCAGCAGGCCGATGGTGACGCTGGTCTTGCCCGACCCCGAGCGTGGGGCGCCGATGATGAGACCGCGCGCCGTCATTTTTGTCCCATCAGTTCGGCGCGCAGCGAGACGATGCCGCCGATGACGATGAGGGCCGGGGAGACGATTTTCGCGCGCTCGGCGGTGGCGACCAGCGTGCCGAGCGTCGCCGTCACAGTGCGTTCCTCCGGCGTGGAAGCGTTTTCGACGAAAGCGGCGGGCGTATCTGTTGCCAATCCACCGCGCAGAAGTTCCGCCACAGTCTCGGCCATGTGGGTCAGGCCCATATAGATCACGATCGGCTGGCCGGTGCGGGCGAGCGATGCCCAGTCGGGCCGGTCGTCGCTGACAGCAGCGAAGCCGGTGGCGAGGATAATCGCGCCATTGACGCCGCGCATGGTGGCGGGAATGCCGGCCGAGGACAGGCCGCCGAAGGCTGAGGTGATGCCGGACAGCACCCGCCAGGGGATGTTCTCCCGCGTGAGCACCAACGCTTCCTCGGCGCCGCGTCCGAAGACGAAGGGATGCCCGCCCTTGAGCCGCACGACCTTGCGGCCGTCGCGCGCCAGCTTCACCAGAAGGGCGTTGATGTCGCCCTGTGGGATCGACAGCCGGCCGCCCCGTTTGCCGACGAAGTATTTTTCCGCCTGCTCGGCGACCGCGATGATTTCAGGCGAGACCAGCGCGTCATGCACCAGCGCATCCGCCTGGGCCAGCGCCGACAGGACGTCGAGGGTCAAAAGGCCGGGGTCGCCGGGGCCGGCGCCGGCCAGCCAGACGTGGCCGGGCTCGAGCACCTGCTGCTTGTAGTTCAAACGCGCGATAGCGCTTTCGAGTGTCATGCGTGTCGCTTTCGCCGATGACGCGCCGGTCTGGCCAGCCTATAGATCGCGTCATGAATGAAGAAGATCGTCCGCTCAAGCGCGGCTGGACCACCGGTGCCTGCGCCACCGCTGCCACCAAGGCGGCCTGTCTGGCATTGAAGACGGGGCAGTTCCCCGACCCGGTCGAAATTGTGCTTCCGGGCGGCCAGAACGTGGCGTTTGCGCTGGCGAGGAACGAGCGCGGCGACGGCTGGGCGATGGCGGGCATCGTCAAGGACGCCGGCGACGACCCCGATGTCACGCATGGTGCGCTGGTCATGAGCACGGTGCGCCCGGGTGTGGCGGGCAGCGGGGTCGTGTTCAGGGCCGGCAAGGGCGTCGGCACGGTGACGCGGCCGGGGCTGCCGATCCCGCCGGGCGAAGCATCGATCAATCCGGTGCCGCGCAAGATGATCGCTGGCGTCGTGGCCGAAGTGCTGGGCGAAGGCGTTGATGTCGAGGTCGAGATTTCCGTCGCCGGCGGCGAGGAGATGGCGCTCAAGACGCTCAATCCGCGGCTGGGCATTCTGGGCGGCATCTCGATCCTCGGGACGACCGGGATCGTCATTCCCTATTCCTGCTCGGCCTGGATCCATTCCATCCATCGCGGCGTCGACGTGGCGCGGGCGATGGGCTTCGACCATGTCGCTGGTTCTACCGGTAACGCTTCCGAGCTGGCCGTTCAGAAATTCCACGGCCTGCATGAGGTGCAGCTGATCGACATGGGCGACTTCGTCGGCGGCATGGCGAAATACATTCGCGCCCATCCGGTGGCCAAGGTGACCATCGCCGGCGGCGTCGCCAAGATGACCAAGCTGTCGCAAGGCCTGCTCGACGTGCATTCGAACCGCGGTTCGGCCGATCTCGACGGACTTGCCGCTGTCGCCGTCGAGGCCGGAGCCAATGCCGAACTGGAGGCCCGCATCAAGGGCGCCAACACGGTGGCCGAAGCCTTCATCGAGGCGAATAAGGCTGGCATCGCCATCGGCGACGCGGTTGCTGCTGCGGCCTGGCGCACGGCGGCAAGCGCGCTCAACAGCCCCGATATCGCCCTGGAAATCCTCGTCTTCAACCGCGAGGGCGAGCTGATGGGGCATGCGCCCTTCGCCGCTGCTCATAACCCGTCGCGGCCCCTGAACCGGCGCTGATAATAGGCGTCGTACAGCGAGCTCTCGCGAAAATCCTCCGCAGCCAGCGACTGACCGACGAAGATAATGGCGGTCCGCTCGATCGGGTCCTTGGCAAGTTCCTCCGCAATCGTCGACAGCGTGGCCCTGACGATGCGCTCATCGGGCCATGAGGCGCGGAAGACGACCGCGACGGGGCACTCCGGGCCATAGTGCGGTGTCAACTCCGCCACGACCTGGTCGATGGCGTGGATCGAGAGGTGGACGGCGAGCGTCGCCCCAGTGCGGCCGAAGCCGGCCAGCGTTTCGCCGGGGGGCATCTTGGAGGCACGGCCGGAGGTGCGGGTCAGGACAAGGCTCTGGGCGACCTCCGGGATGGTCAACTCGCGCTTGAGCGCTGCCGCTGCCGCTGCAAAGGACGGTACGCCGGGAGTCAGCGTATAGGGAATGCCGTTCTTCTCCAGCCGGCGGATCTGCTCGGCGACCGCGCTCCACACAGAGAGATCGCCAGAGTGCAGCCGCGCCACGTCGTGCCCGGCCTCGTGGGCTGCGACATACTCGGCCTCGATCTCGTCGAGCGACATGGGTGCTGTGTCGATCAGCCGCGCGTCGGCAGGGCAGTAGGTGAGAAGCTCCGGCGAGACGATGGAGCCGGCATAGAGGCAGACCGGGCAGGCGCCGAGCAGGCGGCTGCCGCGCACGGTGATCAGGTCTGCCGCGCCCGGGCCGGCGCCGATGAAGTGAACGGTCAAGCGATGGCTCCAGAGGTGGCGATGGCGCAGGTGGCGGGCCCGACGACGATGCGCGGACCGAGCAGGGTGGCGCCGGCGCCGGCTGCCGCGAGCGCGGCTGCTTCGGACACCGAAGGCGTTCCGGCGACCGCCTGCGAGGCTTGCGAGTGGCTCAGCGTGCGTGGGCCCGCGGCGGCAAGATCGGTCTCCTTCACGACGAGGAGCGGAAGGTCGAGCTTGCGGCCGGCAGACAGGATGCCCGCCTCGTCGCGCTTGAGGGTGGCGGTGGCGAGCGCCGTCAGCGCCGTGATTGCCAGTCCGTGCGCTTCCAGAGCGGTTTCGATGGCCGAGAGGATGTCCTCGACGGTTGCGCCTTTGCGGCAGCCGATTCCTGCGATCATCATGGCTTCACCCAGCTCCACTGCGTGACCGGCATCGCCGGCCGCCAGCCGGTCATCGAGCCAACAGGGGCGGCGCGGGAGACTTGCAGCCGCAGCAATTCGCCGCCGAGCGAGGCATGGCGGGCGAGCAGCAGCGTTTCCATTTCGAGCGTGACGGCGTTGGCGACGAGGCGGCCGCCGGGACGAAGTGCTGCGATGGCCGCGTCGAACACGCCCGTATCCGAGCCGCCGCCGCCGATGAAGATGGCGTCTGGCGCGGGCAGGCCGGCGAGCGCTTCGGGTGCCGCGCCGCGCACGAGTTGCAGGCCGGGTACGCCGCAGCTGGCGGCATTGCGTTCGATGCGCTCGGCGCGTTCGGCGTTGTGCTCGATGGCGATGGCGCGCAGCGAGGGGTGGCAGAGCATCCACTCGATGGAGATCGACCCCGAGCCCGCACCGATGTCCCACAGGAGTTCGCCACGGCGCGGGGCGAGGGTGGAAAGCGTCACGGCGCGGATTTCGCGCTTGGTAATCTGGCCGTCATGCTCGAACAACTCGTCGGCGAGGCCCGAGGCAAGTGGCAGGATGCGTGCTTGCGGCGCTGATTCAAGCTCAAGCGCCATCACGTTGAGCGAATTGATGTTTTCGATGTCGAAACCATCCGCGGTCGTGATGCGCATGCGCTCGCTGTCGCCGCCCAGTGCCTCGAGCACCGTCAGGCGCGACGCACCGAAACCGCTGCCCGCGACAAGGGCTGCGATCTGGGCGGGCGCCTCGCCGTCGGAGGTGAGCGCGATGATGCGCGCGCAGGGCTGAAGCAAAGGACGGATCAGGTCGATGGCGTGGCCGTGCAGTGACACGGTTTCAACGTCCTGCAGCGCCCAGCCGAGCCGCGAGGCCGCGAGCGAGAAGGAGGAGGGGGCCGGGAGAACCCGCATTTCGGTCGCTGGTATGGCACGGGTGAGGGTGACGCCGACGCCGTACAGGAACGGATCGCCGGAGGCGAGCACGCAGACGTTTCGGCTGCGCAGGGCGACGACGTCGCGCATCTCGCTGTCGAAGGGCGCGGGCCATTGTCGGGCCTCGCCGCGGATCAGTTCGGCCGCGAGCGCCAGATGACGCTTGCCGCCGAAGACGTGGGTGGCGCCAGAGATCGCGCGCTTGGCCTCGTCGCCGAGACCCGCGACACCGTCCTCGCCGATGCCTACGACGGTGAGCCAGCGGTCAGCCATGGTTGCGCCTCCCCGAAAATTCCCCCTCTGCGTCGAGCCCTGCGGGCTCGCCACCTCTCCCCCATTTCATGGGGGCGAGGAACCCAAGCCGTGAGACGCAGGTGTTGGCGAGGTGGCGCTTCCTCTCCCCCGGGCAGGGGGAAAGGTGGTTTGCGAAGCAAACCGGAGTGGGGGTGATTGCGATCGAGCGCCTGGCGACGCATACACGGGCAATCGAGCTGTTTGCTCGCAGACGAGAGGTCCCATGCCCCACCGAATTCTGATCCTGGGCGGCACCACCGAAGCGCGGCAGCTGGCGGCGAAGCTCGCTACGCGCGGCGATCTCGACATCACCCTGTCGCTGGCGGGCCGGACGGAAAACCCGGTCGAGCAGCCGGTGCCGGTGCGAACAGGCGGATTCGGCGGTGCGCAGGGGCTGGCCGACTGGCTGGTGGAGCACAAGACCAATCTTCTGATCGACGCCACGCATCCCTATGCGGCGCGCATCTCGGCCAATGCGGCGGAAGCGGCGCGCATTTCGGGCGTGCCGATCTTCGCTTTGCGCCGTCCGGGCTGGGAACGTGTCGACGGCGACCGCTGGACGCTGGTTGAGGACGGCGAGCAGGCCGTCGCCGCGCTCGGTGAGACGCCGCGCCGGGTGTTCCTGGCGCTCGGCCGGCAGGAGGTGGCGGCTTTCGAGACCGCGCCCCAGCATGCATATGTCATCCGCAGCGTCGATCCGATCGAGCCGCCGCTCGGCGTGCCCGATGCGACCTACATCCTGGCGCGCGGGCCGTTCGCGGAGGAAGACGAGCGGAAGCTGCTGATCGAGCATGGAATGGACATCATCGTCGCCAAGAACAGCGGCGGGCAGGCGACCTACGGCAAGATCGCGGCAGCCAGGCAACTCGGCATCGAGGTGATCCTGTTTCGCCGGCCGCAGCTTCCCGATGTGCCGTCGGCTCCAACCGTCGCTGCGATGGTCGATCTGGTCGATCATTTCGCGACCCCGGCGGAAAAACGCGGCGTGTAAACTAGAGGGGGCTTGCCGTCGCGCGCAATCAGGCGCGTTTCGGGCGAGCCGATGACGACGCAGGTTGCCATGTCGGCCATTTCTGCTGCGGCTTCGCCCAGCGTGACGATCTCGATGCGCTCGTCGGGCCGGCCGGCGGCGCGGCCGAAGATGACGGGCGTTGTGGCCGGCAGGTGGGCGCGCAAGGTTTCGAAGGCGCTGCCGAGCTGCCAGGGGCGGGCCTTGCTGATCGGGTTGTAGAGCGAAATGACGAAGCCTGCCTCAGCGACCGCGACCAGGCGGCGCTCGATCAGTTCCCACGGCTTCAGATTGTCGGACAGGTTGATGGCGCAGAAATCGTGGCCGAGCGGCGCGCCTACACGGGCCGCGACCGCAAGCATGGCGGTGACGCCGGGAACGACCGCAAGCTCGATGTCGCGCCATTCCCCGGGGCCGGCCTCGATGGCCTCGCAGACGGCGGCTGCCATGGCGAAGACGCCGGGGTCGCCACCGGAGACGACGGCGACGTTGTGGCCGCTTGCCGCCATTTCAAGCGCTGCGTTGGAGCGCGAGATCTCCTCGCGGTTGTCGGAGGCGACGCGGGTCTGGTCGGGGCGCAGCTCGAGCCGGTCGAGATAGGGCTTGTAGCCGAAGAAATGGCTCGCTTCAGCGACCGCCCGGCTGGCTTCGGGCGTGATCTGGTCCGGATTGCCGGGGCCGAGGCCGATGACGACGAGGCGGCCGCTCACAGGTCCGCTCCCGGCTTGCCGGCCCAGCCGGGCACCAGAACGATGGCGAAATAGGGCGCCTTGTCGTCCGTCTTGTCGACCAGCCGCATGTGCTGGGTGTTGGGCATGGTGCCGCGCTCGACATAGAGCGCGCGGCTTAGCTTGGCGGTCGCTTCCAGCGCCTTGCGGATCTTGGGCAGGTTACGGCCGACCTTCATGATGACGGCGGCGTCGGTATCGGCGAGGCGGCGGGTGAGCTCGAACTCGCTCATCGTGCCCGGCAGCACCGACAGCACGTCGTCGCCCTGGACGATCGGCACGCCGGTCTGCGACCAGCAGCCGGACATGGCGGTGACGCCGGGGATGACCTCGGTCGGATAGAGATGCGACAGCCGCACATGCAGGTGCATGTAGGAGCCGTAGAATAGCGGATCGCCCTCGGACAGGATGGCCACCGTGCGGCCCTGGTCGAGATGGGCGGCAACGGCTCGCGCCGACTCCTCATAGAAGCCCGTGATGGCCGCGCGATAGTCGTCGTGATCCTTGTCGATTTCGATCGTGACCGGATAGACGAGCGGCAGCTCGATCACGTCGGCGCGGAAATGCGCGTCGGTGATGGTGCGGGCGTTGCCGTTGGCGCCGCGCTTGGAAAAATGGGCGATCACGTCGGCCTCGGCCAGCGCTCGGACGGCCTTGACCGTCATCAGTTCGGGATCGCCGGGGCCGGTGCCGACGCCGATCAGGCGACCCTTGGCAGCGTGCGCGGTCATACGCCGGGCCTCGCCAGCGAGTTGAGGGCAGCGGCCGTCATGGCGCTGCCGCCGAGGCGGCCGCGGACGATGGCGTAGGGCACGCCATAGGAGTTCTCGGCCAGTGCGTCCTTGGATTCGGCAGCACCGACGAAACCGACCGGCATGCCGATGATGGCGGCAGGCTTGGGCGCGCCGTCGCGCAGCTTTTCGAGCAGGTAGAAGAGTGCCGTCGGCGCATTGCCGATGGCAACGACGGAGCCGGCGAGCCTGTCGGCCCAAAGGTCGATTGCCGCAGCCGAGCGGGTGTTGCCGATCTCCTTGGCGATCTCTGACGTGCGCGGGTCACGCAGGGTACAAATGACCTCGTTGTCGGCGGGCAGGCGGGCGCGGGTGACGCCGCGCGCCACCATCTCGGCGTCGCAGAAGATCGGTGCGCCGGCCTGCAATGCGCCGCGTGCTGCGGAGACGAAGTTTTCCGAGAAGATGAAATGCTGGGCTGCTTCGACCAAGCCACAGGCATGGATCATGCGCACCGCGACGTCCGACTCGTCTTCGGAGAAGCGTGTGAGGTCGGCCTCGGCGCGGATGATGGCGAAAGAGCGCTCGTAGATGGCCGTGCCATCATGGATGTAGTCGTAGGCGGCCATGTTCATTCCTGTGCCAGAGCTTGCGCGAGGCGCTTTGCGCCCAGCCTTGCGAGGCAGGCGCCGGCATTTTCGTCCGGCTTGCGCTCCTGGGCGAGCAATTTCGTGAGGCGGCCCATGCCGCGCGCGGCTTCATATCCTGCGGTGTAGGCCGCCGGAAGGCCCTTCGCCGTTCCGCCGACGACAAATGCGGCACCTTTTTCGTCACCGACGATGGTGAGTGTCGCCGGTCCTGGATGGGCGCAGCCCTTGGCGCAGCCGGAGACGTGCAAGGACAGCGTCGAGTCGAAGCTATTAACTAGGTCTGCGATATCTGAGGCGACATCACGCGCGGCGATCAAACCCGACGCACATGCCGGCGCACCGGGGCAGGCGGCGATGCGGATGCGGGGATCGGTTGGCGAGGTGACGAGGCCGAGGGAGCTTGCCGTGGCGGTGAGGGCGGCGGCGGAGGCGCGGTCGAGGCCCATGACGAGCAGGGTTCGGCCGGGTGCGGGGCGGATGCCGGTGGCGCCGGCGGTTGTCGCTGCGTGGCAGAAGGCGATCAGCGTCGAGGCATCGACGCTGCCGAAGGGCAGGGCAATGCCGAGGGCGATTCGGGAGGAGGTGAGCGGGAGGATTCCGATGGGGAATGAATCGGTTGGGGCGGAGCGTTCAGAGGTTGAATCAGTTTTGACTGCGGTAGCGTTGGCAGCGGCGAGTTCCTTCGCGCCCCCCTCTGTCCTGCCGGACATCTCCCCCTCAAGGGGGGAGATTGGCAGGCGCGGCGCCTGCGCAGGTTCTGAGTGTTCCGCTACCCGATCTTCCTGCAACGATTGGGTGGGGCGCCGGTAACGGCTGATCTCCCCCCTTGAGGGGGAGATGTCCGGCAGGACAGAGGGGGGCGCGAAGGAACGAGACGTCTCAAGTCCTATAAGGGCAGCACGCGTGACTTCCGGGTCGAGGTCACGGGCGCGTCCTTCGCGTCCGAGTGCTGTGATTGCATGGAGAATGTCGAGCGTGGCCGCACATGCATCGTCCTCGTCGAATTCTCCGACGAACGTCGCGGCCTTTTCATCGCCAGCCAGCGAAAGGCTCCACTGATTCGAGTCCACGGCGACAAGCCGCACGTCGCCCATGATCGCGCCAAGCCCGATCTGCCCGCGCCCATCAACGACGACGGACACCTTCGGCCCAAGTCGCGGCGTCAGTCCGGCCTGCTCGATCGCAGTCCGGATCGCTGCCGCCAGCGGCGTGGGATCGGCGACTTCCTCGGGGTCCATCCCCGCAAGCGGGCTCGTGTCGACGGGCACGCCAATGCGCACCGCGATGCCGAGCGTATCGACTTCCTCGGCCAGCAGACACGCGCTTTCCGGCGTCAGCCCCCTGATCTGGATGCTGCCGCGCGCCGTTACTTCGACAATGCCGTTGCCGTGTCGCGCGGCGGATTCGCAGAGTCCGATCAAGGTGTTGGGCGCGAGTTCTCCAGCGAGCGGGCTGATGCGCACGAGCAGGCCGTCGCCTGTTTGCATGGGCGCCGACAAGGCGGGGCAGGCGCCGCGGCGGGAAAAACTCATGCCGCAACCTCCCTTGCCGAGGCCTCGGCGATCAGCGCGGCGAGGTCGTCGTCGATGGAGTTGCGCAGCGGGTGCCACAGGCCGCGACGGCGGGCGGTGGCAAAACGCTCGGCGATGAACTTTGCCGCCGCCGGGTTCTCGCGCAGCATGAAGTCGCGGACAGCGTCGTCACCGACATAGGCGTCGTGCACGGCTTCGATCAGCGCGCCTGGAATGGCGCTGGTGGTTTCGGCAAAGCCGATCAGCCGGTCGACCGTCTCGGCGAACTCGGAAGCCCCGCGCGGGCCGTGGCGCATCTGGCCGGCGATGAAGCGGGCGTTGGTGGCGCGGGCGCGCACCACGCGGCCGACGGCTTCGGTGACCGAGCGCGGCCGCGGCTTGTGAGGGTCCGAGGTGTCGAGCACGATGACGTCGGCGTTTTTGCCGAGAGCTGCGACTGCAGCCGAAAAACCGCCGATGAAGGCAACGTCGGCGGAGCCTTCGAGGATGTCGCGGCCGGGGTCGTCGCCGGTGTGGACGAGCAGATCGGCCTCGGCGATGCGGCTGGCAAAGGCGCCGGGCGCGGAAAAGCCCTCGCCGTCGGTGCCGCCATAGGCGTGGGAGGCAGCATCGAGATAGGCGCGGCCGAGCTCTTCGCGCGCCTGCCAGTCGCCAGACGACAGAAGGTCCTCGAGGCCGGCGCCATAGGTGCTGGGGGAGGAGCCGAAGATACGCGGCTCGATCTTGCCTGCGGCACGCGTGCTGGCGGCGAGCGGGTTGTCGTGGTCGTCTTCGTCGCGGGTAGCAACGGCGCGGGCGGCGGCGTCGACAAGTGCTATCTGGGTCGGGAACATGTCGCGGAAAAGGCCGGAGATGCGCCAGGTGACGTCGACGCGCGGGTGGCCGAGCGCTGCCGGCGGCAGCACTTCGATACCGGTGACGCGGCCAGTGGCGGCGTCCCATTGCGGCCGGCAGCCCATCAGCGCCAGCCCCTGCGCGATCTCCTCGCCGCCGGTGCGCAGTGAAGCGCTGCCCCAGAGGTCGATGACCAGCGCGCGCGGCCATTCGCCATGGCTCTGCAGGTAGCTGCGCATGATTTCGTCGCTGGCCGCCTTGCCGAGGTCGAAGGCGGTCGGCGTCGGCATGGTGCGCGGGTCCGAGGTGAACAGATTGCGCCCGGTGGGCAGCACGTCGGTGCGGCCGCGCGCTGGGGCGCCCGAGGGGCCGGCCTTGACGTGGTGGCCGTCGAGGGCGGCGATCAGGTTTGTTCGCTCGGCCTTGGCGCTGGCGCGTCGTGCGGCGTCGGGCTCGTCGGCCTCTGTGCGGCCATAGACATGCAGGCCATCCTTGATGGCGAAATCCTTGAGGTCGCACAGCCAGGCATCGATGCGGCGCAGCGCCTCGTCGGGTTCGTCGCTCGTGGCGACGCCGGCCTCGGCGGCAAGGCCGGTCTGGGCAGCGGTCTCGACGATGAGCTTCGCCAGCCGGTCGCGGCGGCGACGGTCGAGACCGTCGGCCTGGGCGTATTCGTCGACCAGCCGCTCGAGCTTCTGCTGGTGCTCGTCGAGCCCGGCCGACGCGAGCGGCGGCGGCAGGTGGCCGAGGGTGACGGCGGCGATGCGGCGCTTGGCCTGGGCCGCCTCGCCGGGGTTGGAGACGATGAAGGGATAGACCACCGGCAGCGAACCGGTGACGATCTCGGGGAAGCAATTCTGGCTCAGCGCCACGGCCTTGCCCGGCAGCCATTCGAGGGTGCCGTGGGCGCCGACATGGACGATGGCATGGATGCCGAGCGACTTTTGCAACCAGAGGCCGAAGGCGAGCAGCGCGTGGCGCGGCGGCAGCGTCGGGTCGTGATAGTCGGCGCGGCGATCGACTGAGCGGCCGCGATCGGGGGCGAGGGCGACGGTGACGTTGCCGAAGGTCGCGGCGCGGAAGGGGAAAGTGGGGCGGGAGGCGTCGAGATGGTGCTCGCCATCGACGTTGAGCTGCCCCTCACCCTCTCCCCGTAAGGACGGGGAGAGGGTGGCGTCGGCGTCTGCGCTGCCTTCGGTGGTAGCGTCGGCGTTGCGGCCAGCCTCCTTCTCCCCGTCCTTACGGGGAGAAGGTCCGGCAGGGGATGAGGGGGCGCGCGATGGTCGAGTTGTTTCGGCTTCCTGCGAAGCTTCACCCCACGCGGCCTCGACCGAATTTCTTGCCGCTGCAGGCAGATCGGCGGAAAGCGCGAGATAGTCGTCAAGCGCCAGTCCATGCCCGCCAGCTTCAATCAGATCGAGCAGCGCGCGCGGCGATTCGGGAATCCCTTCAATCGCATACCCGGCGTCCTTCAGGTCGTGCAGCATGGCGAGCACGCTTGAGGGCACGTCGAGGCCGACGGCGTAGCCGGTGCGGCCGGGGGCGCTTGGATAGTCGGGGATGAGGATCGCGAGCTTGCGCTTTTCGGCCGGCGTCTCGCGCAGCCTGAGATGTGCGGCGATGCGGCGGGCGACCTGCTCGACGCGGTCGGGTTCGGGCCGGTTGGCGAAGGCGCAGAAGCCAAGCGCGGGGTCGACCTCGCTCTCGGCCTTGAAGGAGATTGCACCGGCGAGGATGCGGCCGTCGAGCTCGGGCATTACGACATGCATGGCGAGGTCGGCGGGCGCGAGGCCGCGCAAGCTGCCTTCCCAGGCTTCGCGCCGGGTGGTGGCGACGATGACCTGGAACACCGGCACGCCGGCCCGGTCAAACAGCGTTTCCGCGCCCGGTTCGGCGCCGGCGGCGAAGGCAGTCGCGGTGACGATGGCGGCGGGCGCGAGCTGCGCGAGGGCCGTCTCGACGAAGGCGAGCGTGTCCTTGTCCTTGAGACTGGAGACGAAGATCGGGGCGGGGCGGAGGCCCTGTGCCCGCAGTGCTTCGGCCAGCGCGTCGATCGGGGCGACGTCGGCGGCCAGCAGCATCGAGCGGTAGAAGAGAATGGGGATGATGCTTCCTTCTCCCCGTTCACGGGGAGAAGGTGCCCCGAAGGGGCGGATGAGGGGCTGCGCAAGGGGATCAAAAGTGGGCGCCTGCCCCTCATCCCCCTGCCGGGACCTTCTCCCCGTGAACGGGGAGAAGGGGGCTTCAACCACGCCTCGAGCCGGGTCGTAATAGCCCGCCTTCGGCACCGCGACCGGTGCCACGACTGTGCTTCGCCCATCCGCCAACCCCGCCAACCCCGCCAGCCGCGCGACCAGCGCCTTCATGTTCTCCGGCCCGCCCTCGCGGAAGTAGCCGAGCAGGGCGTCGAGTTCGGCGCGCGGCAGCGTCGAGGCCTCGATCAGCCGGAGATCCTCGTCGTGGCTTTCGCCAGGTAGCAGCGCCAGCACGATGCCTTTCGCGCGGGCCAGTGCGGAAAGCTGGTCGCAGCCGTAGCGCCACCAGTCGTGGCCGCCGAGGATGCGGACGAGGATGACCTTGGCATGGGCAGCCACGCTGTCGATCCAGAGGTCGACCGACATCGGGTGGCGGAGGTCGCGCAGATTGGCGAGCCGCATCGACGGCAGGTTTGCCTCGTCCGCCTTCCAGGCGTTGGCGAGGCCGGCCAGATCGCTGTCGGTGAAGGACAGCGCCACCACATCCGCAGGCTTCTGCCTGAGGTCCACGGGCTCGATCAGGTCGTCGAGCGAGGCGGATGTGGTGGTGAGGATGTGCATCCGTTCCGTCCGGTTCAGCCGACCAGGATGCGCTCGATGGCCGGGCGGTCGAGGCCCTTCAGGCCGATCACGACGAGTCGCGAGCGGCGGTCGTCCTCGGCGGTCCAGGCGCGGTCGTAGTAGTGGTTGACGCGCGGGCCGACGGCCTGGACGAGCAGTCGCATCGGCTTGCCGCCGACATCTACGAAGCCTTTTACGCGCAAGACGTTCTCTTCTTCGGCCGCCGTGGCGACGCGCCTGGCGAGTTCCTCCGGGTTGGCGATCGACGGGATTTCGATGACGAAGGTGTCGAAATCGTCGTGCTCGTGGTCGAAGGCGCCGTCGTGGTGGGTCTTGCGGTTCTCGATGTCGTCCTCGACGGCGAGGCCGAGGCCGAGCAGCACCGACGGGTCGACCTTGCCGTGCGCCGACGGCACGATCTTGACGGCGCGGGCGAGATGCTCGCCGACGATTGTGCTGGCGCGGTCACGGGCGGCGTCGTCGAGCAGGTCGCTCTTGGACAGGATGATGAGATCGGCGCAGGCGACCTGGTCCTCGAACACCTCCTCGACCGGGTCGTCGTGGTCGAGCGAATCATCTGCGGCGCGCTGGGCGGCGAGCGCGTCCATGTCGGAAGCGACCTTGCCGTCGGCAAGTGCGGGGCCGTCGACCACGGCGATGACGCCGTCCACGGTGACGCGGCTCTTCACCGTCGGCCACTGGAAGGCCTGGACCAGCGGCTTCGGCAGAGCGAGGCCCGAGGTTTCGATCAGGATGTGGTCGACCTTCGGCGTGCGCGCGAGAATCTGGTCGAGCGCGGGCACGAAATCGTCGGCCACGGTGCAGCAGATGCAGCCGTTGGCCAGCTCGACGATGTTCTCTTCAGGACAGGCGTCGACGCCGCAGCCCTTGAGGATCTCGCCGTCGATGCCGACATCGCCGAACTCGTTGACGATGATGGCGAGGCGCTTGCCCTTGGAGTTTTCGAGGATGTTGCGCAGCAGCGTGGTCTTGCCGGCACCGAGAAAGCCGGTGACGACGGTGCAGGGAACGCGTTCGACGGAGGCGGTCATTTGTCTTCCTTGATGAGAGCAAGTGGTGGGATGCGCGCGACGAGGCCGCGCTTGAGGCTGTCGGGACGGCCACGCCAGGGGATGAGGCCGTCGGTCGAGGTGGCGAAGAGTTTTGCGCCGGCGACGAGGTCGTCGCCCGACGCGGTGTTGAGATCGCCGAAGACGTAGCTCCACGCGCCGTCGCGGATCAGGGCTGCGCTGAGGCGGCGCTTGCAGTTGCCCAGGCACTCGACGGTGCGGACGGCGATGTCGCCGCCGGCCGCGAGGCGGGCATGCTCGGCGAGCTTGGCGCCGGCGCGGGGATGGGCGTCCGAGCCGGTTTCGTCGCGGCAGGAGCCGCAGACGAGGATGGTTACGTCGCAAGCGCGCGAATCGACTGCATCGCAAGATGCGTCGGAAGCTGCGACAGGAGAATTGTCGTCGAAATCCAAATCCAGGCTCCTTGCCTGGGACACCCGCCAGGCGATCGGATCAATGCTTATGACGGCAGGTCTCCTGGCTCGCGGATCGTCGCCTTCGCCCTCCTTCCCGGGAAATCCCAGTGGTCTTCGGGCTTGGCTCTTCGCTCACAGTTGCGGGGACAGCCGCGGATTTGACGCTCTTGGCGCCTCACCGCATTCCCTCTTAGCCTTCGCCGTTGCGGGCGAAGGACCGTCGACTGGGATTTAGGCGGTAGGGAGGGGTGGAGTCAACGCGGCGGAGCGACCCGCAATGTCGCGCACGGTCGGTCCGAGGTCGCCGGCGGGCGTCACCTCGATGCGTTCGAGGCCGAGCCAGTCGCGCATCCGCTCGAGTTCCTCATAGAGCTCGGCCGCGGTTTCCTGCGGGGCGCAGGACTCGCCATAGGCGGCGTGGACACGCAGGACGCCGGCTGGACGATCGGCCTTCAGGTCGACGCGGGCGACGATGCGCTCGCCCAGCAGGAAGGGCAGGACGTAGTAGCCGTACTGGCGTTTCTCCGCCGGCGTGTAGATCTCGATGCGGTAGCGGAAGCCGAACAGCTGTTCGGCGCGGGTGCGCTCGAACACAAGCGGATCGAACGGCGCGAGCAGGGCGCGGGCCTGGACTTTTCGCGGAATGCGGGCCTCGGCATGCAGATAGGCCTGCCTGTCCCAGCCTTCGACGCGGACGGGAATCAGTTCGCCTATCTCGACCAGTTCTTCGAGCCGGCCCTTCATGTCGGCGGGCGACAGGCGGAAATAGTCGCGCAGGCAGATTGCAGTGGCGACGCCATGGGCGCGTGCGGAGATTCGCAGCAGCTCGCGATGCGCATCTTCGGCTTGCAGGGCAGGGCGGTTGTAGAGCTCGGCGGGCAGCACCCGCTCGGGCAGATCGTAGAGGCGCTCGAAGCCGCGGCGCGAATGGGTGGTGATGCGGCCGGCCCAGAACAGCCACTCGAAGGCGGCCTTCTCGCGACTCCAGCCCCACCAGCCACCCGAGCCCTTGGCGCCTTCAATGTCGGAGGCCGCGATCGGTCCGCGATCCACCACCTGGCGGAATATCTCTTCTATATGGGAAGCGTGCTCGCGGCCGAACTTGGCGAGGCCGCTGTACATCTCGGTGTCCGCCCGCTCCATGCGCCAGCGCAGCAGCGGAAAAGTCTCCAGCGGCAGCAGAGACGCCTCATGCGCCCAGTATTCGAACAGCATGCGCTTCTTCGGCGCCATGGCATCGTCGAGCAGCGCCATGGGGTAGGGGCCGAGGCGCGAATAGAGCGGCATGTAGTGGGCGCGCACCACGGCGCTGACCGAGTCGATCTGCAGCAGGCCGGTTCGATCCAGCACGCGCTGCAGGTGACGTCGGGTGATTGCGCCCGTGGGGCGGGGATCGGCGAAGCCCTGGGCCGCGAGTGCGATGCGGCGGGCGGTGGCGAGCGAGAGTTTTTCCTTCATTGCGGCAAGCTATCGCAGTCCCTCAACATGTGACGCAAGGGGAGTGGAATCAGTTCGTGCTGCAGAAGCTAGCAGCACCGCGGCATTGGACTTGTCAGGAGACAAAAGTGGAGTAAAAAGAGAAGGAAATCAAACAGGAGCCAGACGCGCAGGATTTTGGTCCAGCCGTGGGCTTTGCCCCGTTTTGGACAAGGTTGGGCTTGCTTCGCCGGACCGCCTGCGCTAACCGTCGCCGCATTGCAGCACGACCGTTTCGTCCGGGCAGGCGAGATACCGTCGCGCTTCCGGAAACGGACCCCGTGCTGTAAGTCTGGGTGGATTGGCCACCAACGGAATTCGCAGCATGAACGCTCTCCTGAGCTCTTATCTGCCCATCGTCATCTTCATCGGTGTGGCGCTCGTAGTCGGTCTTGCCCTCATCGTGGCGCCCTTCCTTGTCGCCTACCGCAATCCGGACCCGGAAAAGCTGTCGGCATACGAGTGCGGCTTCAACTCGTTCGACGATGCCCGCATGAAGTTCGACATCCGGTTCTACCTGGTGTCCATCCTCTTCATCATCTTCGATCTCGAGGTGGCGTTCCTGTTCCCGTGGGCTGTGTCCTTCGGCGAGATCGGCATGCTCGGTTTCTGGTCGATGATGATCTTCCTGGCCGTACTGACCATCGGCTTTGTCTATGAGTGGAAAAAGGGAGCGCTGGAATGGGATTGAACGACGCCTCCGGCACCCTGATCGCACCGAAGCCCAAGGGCATTATCGACCCGAACACGGGCAAGCTGATCGGTTCGGACGATGCCTTCTTCGGCGAGCTGAACAACGAGCTTTCGGACAAGGGCTTCATCGTCACCTCGTCCGAGGCGCTCATCACCTGGGCGCGCACCGGCTCGCTGATGTGGATGACCTTCGGCCTCGCCTGCTGCGCCGTCGAGATGATGCACATCTCGATGCCGCGCTATGACGCCGAGCGCTTCGGCATCGCGCCGCGCGCTTCTCCGCGCCAGTCGGACGTGATGATCGTCGCCGGCACGCTGACCAACAAGATGGCGCCGGCGCTGCGCAAGGTCTACGACCAGATGCCCGAGCCGCGCTACGTCATCTCGATGGGCTCGTGCGCCAACGGCGGCGGCTACTATCATTATTCCTATTCGGTGGTGCGCGGCTGCGATCGCGTCGTGCCCGTCGATATCTACGTGCCCGGCTGTCCTCCGACCGCCGAGGCGCTCCTCTACGGCATCCTTCTTCTGCAGAAGAAGATCCGCCGCACCGGCACCATCGAGCGGTGATCCCAAATGAGTGAAGCCCTCAAGGACCTAGCCGCCTATGTCGCGGAAAAGCTCGGTGCGAACATTGAGGAGAGCGAGCTCGCCTATGGCGAACTCACTCTGACGGTGCAGCCGGCCGACGTCGTCGACGTGCTGACCTTCCTGCGCAACGACGTGCAGTGCCAGTTCATATCGTTCATCGACGCGTCGGGCGTCGACTATCCGCAGCGCGCCAAGCGCTTCGACTTCGTCTACCACCTGCTCTCGCCGCGCCAGAACTTGCGCATCCGCGTCAAGGTCCGCACCGACGAGGATGCGCCGATCCCCTCGGTCACCTCGGTTTATCCGGGCGCAGACTGGTTCGAGCGCGAGGCCTACGACATGTACGGCATCCTGTTCTCGGGCCATCCGGATCTGCGCCGCCTGCTGACGGACTACGGTTTCGAAGGCCACCCGCTGCGCAAGGACTTCCCGCTCACCGGCTTCGTCGAAGTGCGCTACGACGACGAGCAGAAGCGCGTGGTCTACGAGCCGGTCGAGCTCAAGCAGGAATTCCGCAATTTCGACTTCTTGTCTCCTTGGGAAGGCACTGACTACGTGCTGCCGGGCGACGAGAAGGCCAAGACGAATTGAGGCGCCGAAATGGCTGAAACCTCCGTCCGCAATTTCAACATCAACTTCGGCCCGCAGCACCCGGCCGCGCACGGCGTTCTGCGCCTGGTGCTCGAGCTCGACGGCGAGGTGGTCGACCGCGTCGACCCGCATATCGGCCTGCTGCACCGCGGCACCGAGAAGCTGATGGAGCAGAAGACCTATCTGCAGGCCGTGCCCTATCTGGATCGTCTCGACTATGTCGCGCCGATGAACCAGGAGCATGCCTATGCTCTGGCGGTCGAGCGCCTGCTGGGCATCGAGGTGCCGAAGCGCGGCCAGTTGATCCGCGTGCTCTATTCCGAGATCGGCCGCATCCTGTCGCACCTCCTCAACGTCACGACGCAGGCGATGGACGTCGGTGCGCTGACCCCGCCGCTGTGGGGCTTCGAAGAGCGCGAAAAGCTGATGGTGTTCTATGAGCGTGCCTGCGGCGCGCGCATGCACGCAGCCTATTTCCGGCCCGGCGGCGTCCACCAGGACCTGCCGCAGAAGCTCATCGAGGACATCGGCAAGTGGATCGATCCGTTCCTACAGACGGTGCAGAACCTCGACGATCTTCTGACGCCGAACCGCATCTTCAAGCAGCGCAACGTCGACATCGGCGTGGTTTCGCTGGACGACGCATGGGCCTGGGGTTTCTCGGGCGTGATGGTGCGCGGTTCGGGCGCTGCCTGGGACCTGCGCAAGAGCCAGCCCTACGAATGCTACTCGGAGATGGATTTCGACATCCCGATCGGCAAGAACGGCGACTGCTACGACCGCTATCTCATCCGCATGGAAGAGATGCGCCAGTCGGCGAAGATCATGCGCCAGTGCGTCGACCTGCTGCTCGGCAAGGAAAGCGCCGGCCCGGTGTCGAACATCGACGGCAAGGTGGTTCCGCCGAAGCGCCAGGCGATGAAGCGTTCGATGGAATCGCTGATCCATCACTTCAAGCTCTACACCGAAGGCTACCGCGTGCCGGCGGGTGAGGTTTATGCGGCCGTCGAGGCGCCGAAGGGCGAGTTCGGCGTCTTCCTCGTCTCCGACGGCACCAACAAGCCATACCGCTGCAAGCTGCGCGCACCGGGCTTCGCCCATCTCCAGGCGATGGATTTCCTGTGCCGCGGCCACATGCTTGCGGATATCTCGGCCGTTCTCGGCTCCCTCGACATCGTGTTTGGTGAGGTCGACCGCTAAATGTCAGTCCGCCGTCTCGCAGAAGCCAGTGTCCAGCCCGCGTCTTTCGCCTTCAACAAGGCGTTCACGGCGCAGGCCACGACGTGGATCAACAAATACCCTAAGGGCCGCGAACAGTCGGCCGTCATCCCGCTGCTGATGCTCGCCCAGGAGCAGGACGGCTGGGTGACGAAGGCTGCGATCGAGCATGTCGCAGACATGCTCGGCATGCCCTACATTCGCGCCCTCGAAGTCGCGACCTTCTACACGCAGTTCCAGCTCAAGCCGGTCGGCACGCGCGCCCACATCCAGGTCTGCGGCACCACGCCCTGCATGCTGCGCGGCTCGGAAGAGCTGATGGATGTCTGCCGTTCGAAGATCCATCACGACCAGTTCCACACCAACGAGGCGGGCACGCTGTCTTGGGAAGAGGTGGAGTGCCTTGGCGCCTGCGTGAACGCGCCGATGGTCATGATCTTCAAGGACACCTATGAGGACCTGACCCCCGAGCGCCTCGCCGAGATCATCGACATGTTCGAGGCTGGCAAGGGCGACCAGGTGAAGCCCGGTCCGCAGACCGGCCGCCACTATTCGGCGCCGCTCACCGGCTTCACCTCGCTCAAGGACGAGAAGGCTGTTCTCAAGACCACGCGCGACAAGCAGGCCAAGGCCTCTGCCGGTGCCGCCAAGGCTGCCGAGGCGGTCGTGCCGCCGGCAGCGGAGAAAGCCGCGAGCGTCGCGGCTCCCAAGTCGGCCAAGCCCTCGCTGGAAGACAAGAACCGTCCGGCAGGCATCGCCCGCCCGGCGGCAGTCGACGATCTCAAGCTGATCTCGGGCGTTGGCCCGAAGATCGAGGGTACGTTGCACGAGCTCGGCATCTTCACCTACGCCCAGGTGGCGGCATGGAAGAAGGCCGAACGCGAGTGGGTCGACGGCTACCTGAATTTCAAGGGCGCCATCGAACGTGACGACTGGGTCAAGCAGGCCAAGGCGCTCGCCAAGGGCGGCGAGGCCGAATACATCCGCGTCTTCGGCAAGAAGCCGGTCTGAGGAGCACGACTATGCTTGAAGACAAGGACCGCATTTTCACCAACATCTACGGCCGCTTCGATCAGTCGCTAGCCGGGGCGATGTCGCGCGGGCACTGGGATGGCACCAAGTCCATCATCGAGAAGGGCCGCGAGTGGATCATCAACGAGATGAAGGCGTCGGGCCTGCGTGGCCGCGGCGGCGCCGGCTTCCCGACTGGCCTTAAGTGGTCGTTCATGCCCAAGAGCAACCCGGATGGCCGCCCGTCCTACCTGGTTGTGAACGCTGACGAATCCGAACCCGGCACCTGCAAGGATCGCGATATCCTGCGCCATGACCCGCATACGCTGGTCGAGGGCTGCCTGCTGGCCGGTTTCGCCATGGGTGCCGTTGCCGCCTACATCTATGTGCGCGGCGAGTTCATCCGCGAGCGCGAGGCGCTGCAGCGGGCGATCGACGAGGCCTACGAGGCCAAGCTGATCGGCAAGAACAACAAGAACGGCTACGACTTCGACATCTACGTCCATCACGGCGCGGGTGCTTACATCTGCGGCGAGGAAACCGCGCTGCTCGAGAGCCTCGAGGGCAAGAAGGGCCAGCCGCGCCTCAAGCCGCCGTTCCCGGCGAATGTCGGCCTCTATGGCTGCCCGACGACGGTCAACAACGTCGAGTCGATCGCCGTTGCCCCGACCATCCTGCGCCGCGGCGCGGCGTGGTTCTCGTCGATCGGCCGCCCGAACAACGTCGGCACCAAGCTGTTCATGCTGGTTGGCCACGTCAACACGCCCTGCACGGTCGAAGAGGCCATGGGCATCACCTTCCGCGAGTTGGTCGAAAAGCACGGCGGCGGCATCCGCGGCGGCTGGGACAACCTCCTGGCGGTGATCCCTGGCGGCGCGTCTTGCCCGGTCGTCAAGGCCGAGGACATCATCGACTGCCCGATGGACTTCGACGGCCTGCGCGAGAAGAAGTCGTCCTTCGGCACGGCTGCCGTGATCGTCATGGACAAGTCGACCGACATCGTGAAGGCGATCGCCCGTCTCAGCTACTTCTTCAAGCACGAGAGCTGCGGCCAGTGCACGCCGTGCCGCGAGGGCACCGGCTGGATGTGGCGCGTCATGGAGCGTCTGGTGCGCGGCGAAGCGCAGAAGCGCGAGATCGACATGCTGCTCGACGTCACCAAGCAGGTGGAAGGCCACACGATCTGCGCTCTGGGCGACGCGGCCGCGTGGCCGATCCAGGGCCTGATCCGCAACTTCCGTCCGGAGATCGAACGGCGCATCGACGAATTCTCGCGCAATTCGAACCGGGTCGAACCGCTGATGGCGGCCGAGTAACCAAAAATCAGAAAGTGCGGGCCTAAGGCCCGAGGCGAAACAGGAAACGACGAGGCAGAGGCGAACGGCGAAGGCGACAAGGAGCTTACCAATGTCGACATTTCCCATTCCCGAAGTTGCAGTGCCTGAGATGGAACGTTTGGAGCAGATGAACAGGGACTTCGTGGCAATGCTGCCGAAGGAGTTCGCCGGTACGGCGAACCTTTTGGTGCATCCTGCTGCGAGCGTCGCTGCGGCCTCCGCCCTGGGCGTCGGTTTCGCCAGCCATGCGTTTGGCGTCTGGATGGGGGCGGTCACCGGCGCGTCCGAGGCTGCGCAACGGCTCTTTGCTCCCGATTTCGGTGATTTCGCCGGGGCGATGCATGGCACCACGTCGCGCGAAGTCGCGGCGAGCAAGGCGGATGACACCACCGCATCGCTGATCGCCGAGGTCAAGTCTTTGGCGCGCAAGCTCGAGCAGGGTGGCAAGACGGAAGCGCAGGCCGAGCCTGTCCGCCTTGCCGAAGCCGGGGCAGGGCAGGTGGCAGAAGATTTCAGGCAGCCGCCCGCGATCGCGCGGCCGGAATTGCCCGACGACCTCAAGTCGATCTCCGGCATCGGTCCGAAGCTCGAACAGGTCTTGAACGGTCTTGGCATCTGGACCTACGGACAGGTCGCCGCCTGGACGCCCGGAGAGGTTGCCTGGGTCGACGATCATCTCGGCTTCAAGGACCGGATCGGACGCGACGACTGGCTGGGTCAGGCGGCAGCGTTGGTAGCCGGCGTTACCGGCAATTGAATTGAGGATTACGGGGGCGCGGTTCGGCTGTGCCCCCTGAAGGACGTAATGCGGGTTAGCCGCGGGATTTGAGGCGCTATGGCAAAGCTTAAGGTCGACGGGAAAGAGATTTCGGTACCCGACCACTATACGCTGCTCCAGGCGGCAGAAGAGGCGGGCGCGGAAGTGCCGCGCTTCTGTTTCCATGAACGGCTGTCGATCGCCGGCAACTGCCGCATGTGCCTGGTCGAGGTGAAGGGCGGACCGCCCAAGCCTGCGGCTTCCTGCGCGATGGGCGTGCGCGACCTGCGCCCCGGCCCGAACGGCGAGACGCCCGAGATCTTCACCAACACGCCGATGGTCAAGAAGGCCCGCGAAGGCGTGATGGAGTTCCTGCTCATCAACCATCCGCTCGACTGCCCGATCTGCGACCAGGGCGGCGAATGCGACCTGCAGGACCAGGCGATGGCCTTCGGCCTCGACGGCTCGCGCTACAAGGAAAACAAGCGCGCGGTCGAGGACAAGTACATCGGACCGCTGGTCAAGACGATCATGACGCGCTGCATCCACTGCACGCGCTGCGTCCGCTTCACCACCGAAGTCGCCGGGATATCCGAGCTCGGCCTGATCGGCCGTGGCGAGGACGCGGAGATCACCACCTATCTCGAGCAGGCGATGACCTCCGAGCTTCAGGGCAACGTGATCGACCTGTGCCCGGTCGGCGCGCTGACCTCGAAGCCCTATGCCTTCCAGGCGCGTCCGTGGGAACTGACCAAGACCGAATCCATCGACGTGATGGACGCGGTCGGCTCGGCGATCCGCGTCGACAGCCGCGGCCGCGAAGTGATGCGCATCATGCCGCGCGTCAACGAGCAGGTGAACGAGGAGTGGATCTCCGACAAGACGCGCTTCATCTGGGACGGCCTGCGCACGCAGCGCCTCGACCGCCCATATGTGCGTCACAACGGCCGCCTGGCCCCGGCAAGCTGGGCTGAAGCCTTCGCTGCCATCAAGGACGCCGTTTCGAAGACCTCGGCCGACCGCATCGGCGCCATCGCCGGCGATCTCGCGACCGTCGAGGAAATGTACGCGCTGAAGCAGCTGATCGCCTCGCTCGGCTCGCAGAACGTCGACTGCCGCCAGGACGGTGCCGCACTCGATCCGTCGCTCGGCCGCGCAAGCTACATCTTCAACACGACCATCGAGGGCATCGAGCAGGCTGACGCCATCCTGATCGTCGGCTCCAACCCGCGCTTCGAGGCTTCGGTGCTCAATGCCCGCATCCGCAAGCGCTGGCGCGGCGGCGAAGTGCCGGTGGCCGTCATTGGCGAGGTCGGCGACCTTCGCTACGACTACGAGCAGCTCGGTGCCGGCGCCGAGACGCTGAAGGACCTCGCCGAAGGTAACGGCAAGTTCTTCTCGGTGCTGAAGAATGCGACCAACCCGCTGATCATCGTCGGTCAGGGCGCGCTCGCACGTGTCGACGGCTCCGCCGTCCTCGGACTCGCTGCGAAGCTCGCGACGGCGGTCAACGCTGCCCGCGAGGACTGGAACGGCCTTGCCGTGCTCCACACGGCGGCGGCCCGCGTCGGCGGCCTCGACATCGGCTTCGTGCCGGGCGAGGGCGGCAAGGACGTCGCCGGCATGCTCGGCAACACGGACGTGCTGTTCCTGCTCGGCGCCGACGAGATCGACATGTCGAAGACCGGCGATGCTTTCGTGGTCTATGTCGGCACGCACGGCGATGCCGGTGCGCACCGCGCCAACGTCATCCTTCCGGCGGCGACCTATACCGAGAAGTCGGGCACGTATGTGAACACCGAGGGTCGCGTTCAGATGGCCAACCGCGCGGGCTTCGCTCCCGGCCAGGCCAAGGAAGACTGGGCGATCCTGAGGGCGCTGTCCGACGTGCTCGGCCACAAGCTGCCCTTCGATTCACTGCAGCAGCTGCGCGCAAGGCTGCATGCGGAGTTCCCGCACCTCGCCAACATCGACGAGATCGAGGCGGGCGACTTCAATGACATTGCCAAGGTCGCCAAGCTCGGCGGCCAGCTGAACATGGCGGCCTTCACCTCGACGGTGAAGGACTTCTACCTCACCAACCCGATCGCACGCGCGTCGGCGGTGATGGCGGAGTGTTCGGCACTGGCCAAGAACGGCTTCAAGCAGGCGGCGGAGTAAGGGCTGTCATGGATACCTTTTTCTCCTTCTACGTCCTGCCGGCGTTGATCATCCTCCTGAAGTCGGTCGTTCTGATCGTCGTTCTGCTGATCTTCGTCGCCTACATCCTCTACGCCGATCGCAAGATCTGGGCGGCGGTGCAGCTGCGCCGCGGTCCGAACGTGGTCGGTCCCTGGGGCCTTCTGCAAGCCTTCGCCGATCTCCTGAAGTTCGTCTTCAAGGAGCCGGTGATCCCGTCAGGCGCCAACAAGGGTGTGTTCCTGCTCGCTCCGGTCATCTCGGCTGTCCTGGCGCTCGCTGCCTGGGCGGTGATCCCGGTCAGCGAGGGCTGGGCGATCGCCAACATCAATGTCGGCATCCTGTACGTCTTCGCCATCTCCTCGCTCGAGGTCTATGGCGTGATCATGGGCGGCTGGGCGTCGAACTCGAAGTATCCGTTCCTCGGCGCGCTGCGTTCGGCCGCCCAGATGGTGTCCTATGAAGTCTCGATCGGCTTCGTCATCGTCTGCGTGCTGCTCACCGTAGGCTCCCTGAACCTCACCGACATCGTCATGTCGCAGGGCGACGGCATCGGTACGCGCCTCGGCCTGCCGAACTCGTTCCTCGACTGGAACTGGCTCGTGCTGTTCCCGATGTTCGTGATCTTCTTCATCTCGGCGCTGGCCGAGACGAACCGTCCGCCCTTCGACCTGGTCGAAGCGGAATCGGAACTCGTCGCCGGTCACATGATCGAATATTCGTCGACGCCGTTCCTGCTGTTCTTCCTCGGCGAGTACGTGGCCATCGTGCTGATGTGCGCGCTCGCGACGATCCTGTTCCTTGGCGGATGGCTGCCGCCGTTCGACTTCGCGCCCTTCACCTGGGTGCCGGGCGTGATCTGGTTCGTGCTCAAGGTGTGCATGGTGTTCTTCATGTTCGCCATGGTGAAGGCCTTCGTCCCGCGCTACCGCTACGACCAGCTGATGCGCCTGGGCTGGAAGGTGTTCCTGCCGATCTCGCTGGCGATGGTCGTTATCACCGCTGCCGTCCTCAAGCTTACCGGAGCCGCCTGATGTCAGCGCTCGCCCAAGCCGCCAAGTCACTGCTCCTGAAGGAGTTCGTCGGCGCGTTCTTCCTGTCGATGCGCCAGTTCTTCGCGCCCAAGCCGACGCTGAACTACCCGCATGAGAAGGGTCCGGTCAGCCCGCGCTTCCGCGGCGAGCATGCGCTGCGCCGTTATCCAAACGGCGAGGAACGCTGCATCGCCTGCAAGCTGTGCGAGGCGATCTGCCCGGCGC
>VFQM010001034.1_pt1 | contig 26366 bp, 13 predicted proteins | sample 3512391 | NCBI WGS metagenome assembly VFQM01 (sample SAMN10412369, study PRJNA504923) | tailings metagenome | isolation source: Replicate 1 from Balatoc abandoned mine | place: Philippines | reverse complement strand
CACCGCAGCGCCCAGAGCGCGGAATCAGGGTTGCTGAACTTCATCGCTAATCAGGTCAGGTCTTCCTTGAGCCTCAGTTCAGCGATTCGGCCTTCAACTCGCTGCATCTCCTTCTTCAAACGCCCCCTCTCCGCAGGAATCATGCGCACGCGCCTGGCGTCACCCGAGGCGCTGTATCGCGCGATCAGTTCCTGCGACTTCCGCTTCTTGTTTTCCAGATGGTGCTCAAGCGACCGCACCATGAGCCGGATTCGGTCTGCATCCTCTCGTTTCTGTGCCGCGGTAAATTCGCGAAACCGTTCCTCTAACTCGGCCCTGCAGGTGTCCTGCAGCGACGCGGCCTGCTGTGAGTCGACGTGCATGGCTACACCCAACCAGTCTCGCCCTTCGAGGGCAGCGGTGTTGACCATCAACTCTGCAGCGTCCCCATCAATGAGCATGCTGTTGTCGAGGCCCTTCACCAGGTATTCGAGGCGTTCGATGTCGCGCGAACCCGATACCGACCACCGCATTACGAAGTAGACGTAGATCCCCGGCGGCTGGCTCGTGGTTGTGTTGGAGATCAACTCGACAGCCGACACCGGGAAGTACCCCGGTCCCGCACCGGCAGCCTTCAACTTCTCTGCCACAAAGCGGACCAGCGGGTGGTCCTGCGTTACCTTCTCTACGCCCGCCTTGGTCTTGCCCAGCTTGTTGTCGAATAGAAGCGCGGGGGCTGAGGTCGACAGGATGGCGGTCTTGCCGAACAGGCGGTTTGCCTGCAAGAAGTCGTTGAAGTGCACTCGGCCTTCCGTCGACAGCTCCAGGCGCATCTCCATCGGATTGCCGTTGGTCGCGAGCATGCGACTGCCCGAGTAGTTCCGGTCGAGAAAGTCCTTCACGTACGCCAGCAGATCGTCACCACGGATGTACCGACCCAGCTCACGGGCGGCCTTCACCTTGTTCTGAATGAACTCGCCGTGTGCGATCAAGTGGGTAGCCTCCTCTTCAAGCTGCTCTTGCTGCCGGCTGTTGGTCTCGATCGTCACACTGGTTCTGTTGATCCGCTCCAGTTCCTGCTGCGGAGTCAACTTGTGTGAGAGCAACTCATAGCCCAACTCTCGGATCTCGTCACCCAGCACGGCCTCCATGCTTCCAAGGGCTTGACGAAACGTCGTGAGCCGATCCAAGAGTCGTTCGTAGACCCGATCGTCCACGGTGTCCTCATAGACGAGGTTCCAGATCAGGATCTGGCTCTCCTCCTGTCCAATGCGGTCGATACGGCCGATGCGTTGCTCGATCTTGGCCGGGTTCCAAGGCAGGTCGTAGTTGACGACCAGGCTGGAGAACTGAAGGTCCACGCCCTCGGCTGCGACCTCCGACGAAAGCAAGATGTTCGGACCAGCGGGGCGCTCAAAACGATCCAAGGCCTCCTGCTTGTCCATGCCGCCATGGACAACGACCGAGTCGAAGCCATCGCTCTTCAATCGCTTGGCCAAGTAGTACAGCGTGTTGCGGTAGAAGGAAAAGAGAACGACCTTCTTGCCCGGATACTTCGACCAATAGTTGCGCAGGTTCTTGACCAAAGACTGGTACTTGGTATCGTTGTCGAAGAGAGCTTGGTAGTTGCCCACCGAGCGTGCGATCGAGACCAGCTCGCGAAGTAGCGTTCCTAGATTGGCTCGTTCCGCTGGTGCGTCCTCATCCCCATAGATCTCGTAGACCGTCTCTGCCATTTCATCGTTCGTGCCCTTACCGACCTTATCGATCCAACCTTGGCACGCGGCCGCCATGCAGCTGGCCATTTGCCGCTGCGGAATGGTCAGCATGAAGCCTTCACCGATCTCCAGTTCTTCGCAGAACTCCCGTACCCGCTCCGTCACCTGGTCGTAGAACGCTGCCTCCACGCTTGACATGGTGGCCTTGATGACTTTGGGCAGGCGTTCGACCCGGTTCTCCTGCACGTCTCGCTTCAGCGTCCGGGTGACCACCTTGGTCAACGGATTGATGCGGTCCAGCTGATCTGCGATCTCCGATCGCCCCCGCGGGCTTGCCAGCGTGTCGTCGCTGGGTGGGTTGGTGCGCAAGAACTCAAGCTGCTCGTTGTCGTCGAAGAAGCGTTCCGCCAGTGCATCGTTGAGCGCCTCTACGAACTCCGCCTGCGTGACCGTGCTGTTCAGGACGCGATCTCGCAGCAAGACGATGGGGGCGTTGGCAGCCAGCGATTGATCGAAGGAGTACTCGAATGGAAAGGCATCCTCATCCAGCAGATGCAGGAGGTTGAAGAGGTCGCGATTGCGAAGCTGAATCGGCGTGGCCGACAGCATGACCATGCTGTGCGTCACGGGCCGCAGCAACGTGCCGAATCGATGCGTCTGGGTTTCCTGGTTGCGGAGGTAGTGCGCCTCGTCGATCACGACCAGATCAACCAAGGGCTCGTCGAGCTCTGCGTCCTCCAGAAATCGCGCCAGCTTGGCAGTCGCCGATTGCGACGGTTCGTCTCGGTCGTTCCAGCCCTTCGGCGGTCGCGTCCCCTGCAGACTGGCGATCAGTGCGAAGGCGTCCTGTGGCCGTTGGCGTGCTGCCTCCAGCTTGCCGTGTAGTTCTTGCGCGTCGACGATCTCCGCGTGAACGCCGAATCGATCAGACAGCTCTCGCTTCCACTTCTCCCGCAGCATCGCGGGGCAGATCACCAGCAATCGCCGTGCATCCTGGCGGGCGCGAAGCTCCGTCCAGATCAGGCCCGCTTCGATCGTCTTGCCCAGGCCCACCTCGTCGGCGATCAGGATGCCGTTGCTAGGCGAGTCCAAGAACTGCAGCACCGGCTTGAACTGATAGGCCAGGAACTGCGTGTTGGTGGTGTTCAGGCTGTATATCAGGTTGGCCAGCTTGCCGCTGAGCCGGTAGTAGGTGATGGCCCCGCGAAGGTCAGAGGCGCGCCCGTACCGCCCTCGAAGCATCAGGTCGTAAGGTCCGAGAGACTCCTTCTCGACCTTCTCAAGTGCGCCGGCGAGAACAAACTGTTCATCGCCGTCCAGAAAGTTGACCAGCAGTCGGAGGCGATGCGGCGGGCCGTCCGTCTCACTGCCGAGGATGCCTACACGGCCTGGATTGGCGATCAGTCGAACCTTGTCACCTGGCTGCATCGCCCACTCCTTGAACCGTCATCTTTACGCCGATCAAAGCGAACCGCGCCTGATCGTGATCGCGGTCGGCTGCTCGTGCACCAAGGCGTCGTAGTCATGGCTGGCGCCTCCCAGGGCCACCGCCATCCGGCCTCGTGAGGCGCCGTATGTGTTGACGCCTGTCCTTTCGCCCGGGATCGTCAACTTCACCTGCAGCGTCTTGTGGTTGATCGGAATCGGCGCATCAATCGCCCGCAGCACGAAGTCAATGCTGCCGCCACCGCCGGCCATGACTACATCCAAGCGGCTGACCGAGTGCACAGGCTTGTCGAGCCACGTCGTGATGGTCTTCGCGTTGTCTTGCACCAGACGCAAAAGTTCCGCGCGGATCTCGGTGGCCATGGCCTTGGCTTCCGGGTGTGCCTGCAGATCCTTCAAGTGGACATCGCAACCCAGCTCCTGGATGAACCCGTCTTTGAACAGCGTCTCCTTGATGCCGCGGATGCGGGCACGGACGTCGGCCAGGGCTACCGCACCGGGCTTCTTGGCGCGCGCTTCAAGTAGCTTGAGGACGATCTCGTCCACGACGTTGCCCGCCTTGAAGACGCTGACCGGATCGCCGGTTCGGTACAGCTTGCTGCGGACGTTCGAAGCGCCGTCGGGCACAAGGGACAAAAACAAGCCGATGTCGGTGGTGCCAGCGCCCACGTCAACCACCGCGCACATTCGCACCAGGTTCTCTTCGCTGGGCAACAGCTCAGCGGCGGCGGCTACCGGCTCGACCACATCAGCCGCAGCGGCGCGGGACGATGCCGGCGCCTGGACGTGCTCAAGCAGTGATGTCACCGTCACCGTGCCCCATTCCCGCTGGAAGGCCATCTGCCGCGCCTGGGCACAGATTCGGGCGAGGGCTGCGTTGGCGGCTGTCTTCACCTGCGCGGGCCACACGGGGTGAGCAATGCGGATGTCGACGCTCTTCAGCGTCGACTCGCCAATCTCATCGGCATCAGCAGCCGCGCGTAACGCATACGCAAGCAGGCCGGATAGCAACTGCTCGCGCGTCACCCCTAGTCCCGGCGCCGCTTCGTCGCCCAGACGTCCCGGCTCCTTCAGCCAGAGCTTCGGGCTTGCCTCGTAGAGCGCCGGTGTCCCGGTGTCCTTTCGGGCAACAAACGCCCGCTCCCCGAAGCGGACGTACCGCCGATTCCCGTCGACGTGGATCTCACTGCGGATCGACGCGTCATCGAGCTTTGACTTCGTGACGCGGCCGATGTCCAAGGTCTTCAGCTTTCCGCTGGGCTGCCTGCGAACGGCTCGAATCGAGCTCGTTCCAAAGTCAATGCATAGCGCTCCACTCATGCTTGTCCACTCCCATGGCGTTCTCTTGTTGACTAATCCCAGTCCTGCTGACTACACCGCCGCAACCAGCGCTGCGACGAGGACACGTGACGACCCGTCGGGCCGCTGAACCTGCACTCCCGGCCGGAGAATCCGTACGTTCGCAGGAGACCTCCCGTCGTCCTCGGCAAGGTGATGTGAGAGCGGGTCGTAACCAACGACCTCGCCTGCCTCACCCAGCGCGGAGATTCCCAGAGTCCCGGCCGCCTGGTTCAACATCGAACTCAGCGATGCTGCGCGGCTCGCATCTGGCAGCTCGGCAACAAATGCGTTCCATGCAGGCAGGAGGCGCGCGAAAACAGCCTCCGAGGCATACGCATCGGCCTCCGCGTTGGAATCCTCGCCTTGGTCCGATGTGATGGCCGATAGGGCTGGCGACAACTTCACAGCTCTCGCAATCGCGGCGTCCCAGTTGCTGTAGGCAGCACGCCAGGTGGGAACCAGCGCGCTACAGTGGATGGCAGCCTGCTTCCCGTGCCGCTCAAAGTCGGCCGAGAGCAGTGAAATCGTGGCGAGCGACAGCGCCTCGGCGACAGAAGCCACTTGCTTTGAGGCTGAACCCTTCGCGGCAGCACCAGACAGGCGCCCGAAAGCCATCACAAAGGCCGGTTGCAGCAGGATGGCGGGGGCGCTTGCGGCTTGGTCTTGCATCAGATGGAGCAGCGCGGCGACGCTCGCCGCGAAGGGTTTCTCATCGTCCGTCTCTGGTTGGGCCGTTCGGAGAAGCGCATCAACCAGTGCGGCGGTGCCATCGGCCAGGTTCGCCGCGGCTTCCGGCCCCCCGGTCTTCAGCATCTTCCCGGCCTCCTTCAGCAGAGCAGAAGTGCGTTCAGCTGTCTTGGCCGCCGCAACCAAAGGTGCGTAGGACTCCCGAGTGAAGCTAAGGCTGTCGAGGTGTGTCGCCCGAACCCACTTCAGCAGTTCCGCTACGAACTCTTCGGGCAGCGACAGGTCCGTCAAGGCCTGCTCGGCGTACGGTCGTGCCCATGGCGCGGTCAGCTTCGCCAGCACGCCCAGCGCAGCGTGTTGCTCATCCTTCTGCGCCAGTGCCGTCAGTGGCGGCGGCGCCGCCTCGGTCCAGCGGGTCAGTTTGAGCGCGCGTTTGCGAGCCTCCTTTACACCGAGGGATTGGGCCAAGCCCAAGAGCGCCACCGTACGCATCGCTGACTCGTCGCTGGTTTCGCTGAGGAAACGCACCGTAAGCATCGAAACGGCGCGCCCAGCTTCGGCTTGCCAGACCTCGTCCTTGGGCTTCGGGGCGTCCAGCAAGGCACGCAGCAGATCCGCGGGCGGCGCTACGTTCGCTGCGGGCGGGGCAGCTTTGGATGGATCGGAGGCTTCGTTGGTCATCGACGTCAGGTGCCAAGGTTGCGGCAGTGCAAGTGGTGGGCAGCGAAAGACAGGCTATAGCCCGAGTCCTTCGAGGCTGGGCTGCAACGTTGATCGCGCAGCCGTGAACTCGCTGAACGGCTTGTCGAAGTCGACGTCGGGATAGGCCTCTTGCACGCCCGCCTGGAACTTGGGCTCCTTCAGCATTTCGAAAGTCACTGCCTTGATCGTCAGGACCAAGCGCATCTCGCTGACGATGTCGTCCACTTTGGGGAATGCCTGGTCAAGTTGCCGGTCGATCCAGCGCGTGATCTGCTCCACCGTCGGCTTGCCAACAACCCCGGCCAGCAAGGCTTCAGGCGGCTTCGCTTTCAGGCCGGGCAGTACGCTTTGAACCAGTTGCTTGCGCGAGTGGTCGATCTCTTTCTGGAGCCTGTTCTTGACCGTCCCCGCGAAAGCCGCCACCTGCACCTGTACAGCAGCCACGGCTGCTTCCAGCCGCTGGCGGTTCGAGCGCAAGGTGATCGAACCATAGGGATTCAGCACCCTGGTGTGAACCTTGCGCAGCTTGTCGACCGCCTGGCGAATCTCCTTCGCCTCGCGACCGATGGTTGCGCCTGGGTCGATCAGCTGAAAGCTGGTGGTAAGGCGTTCGCGCGTGTCGCGGTCGGACACTGCCAGCAGCAGGTCTCTCGGCAACGCCACCCGCTGGCGGGTGAGTTCGGTACCCACGAGCGAGAGCTCAACGAACTCAACGAAAGCATTGAAGACGTTGACCTTGCGCGCAATGTCGAACTGCTGCGGCGGGTCGGCCTGCAGTGCCGCCTGAACCGACGCCAGCGCTTCCGGCTTGGCCGTGACCGCTCCGATCTCTGGCTGCTGAGCCGCTGAACCAAACTGACCTTCCTTGAACGGCTTCGCAGGCGGACTGATCGCCGTTGCCAATGCATCTACTTGCGCGGGCATCAAGCACATCGCATTGGGCGCGACCGCCTTCTCCATCGTGGCATCAACCAAGAGCGGAGGAGTTGCAAAGCACCATCCTCGATCGTCGACAATCAACGTACCGAGACGCAGGCCTGGCTCGACCCGTATAGCAACACCCGCATGAGACAACTGACCAACCGCGTCGAAATGCCCGTAGCCGAGCCGTGCAGCCTGGGCAGTACCATCGACGACGACGACCACGCGCTCACGTCCCAACCGGCCATGCGCCTCTATGAGGGCCGCTGCCACAGAATCACCAAAGCCGGGGGCGCACAACAAGACTCGTTCTCCCGCCTCCCGAATGCGGAGCGCCAGGCCAGAGTCATCAATGGTCTCGAAGGTGGACATGGGTTGGAATCCGATTGGGATTGGTTGGTGGGAGTCGCTCTCGGTCGAACATCAATCGCCGTTACAGGTCGACGCCCAATAGGCGCCTATCCGCAGGCGAACCAAAGAGCGTTTCGGCCAACCACGGCTTTTTGCTCAGATCCTTGGGCGGACTTGTCGTCGTCGTGACGATGTACTGAAAGAGAACCGGTCCACTCTCTTCTAGAGCTGCGACTACTTCGAACAGCCGCTGGTACACGCTGAGGCCAAGATCCGCTTCACGCGGGCTGTCGTGAACGCAGAAGGCTGGCACGTGTGTCCTACCCTCGATGCTCAGGCACAACGCAGCCAAGTCGAAGGCGATTACCTTTAGGGACTCGATGGCCGCGGTCGTGCGAGAACCGCCAAGTTCTACGCTCAGCTTCAGTCGGTCTGCGCCGAGTACCACGCGACCGCTCGACTCGGGTGCGATCAACGCACGAATCACGGCGTTGAACCGCATGGACAAATGATCGAAGGTTGTTCTCTGCGCAGCCTCGCGATAGCCGCCCAACTGTTCGCGTTTGGTCTCGATGTCGTCCGACTGCTTGTCGAACTTGGCGCGCGCGGCCTCTAACTCCTCGTAGAGGTCCGCCAAGCGCTTCGCACCTTCTCTTGCTGTCTGGGCACCGCGCCACGCCCCTGAACGAGCGTCTTGAGCTTTCTCCGCAGCGTCGAGTGCCCTCTTCAGCTCTCGCTGCCGCGCCTTTTCGGCCGGCAAGGCCCGCTTGGCTTCTAGAACTGCATCCTCATTCGCTTTCAGATTCTGCTCATGTTCTTGAACCTTCTCTTTGAGCGCCCGCGTACGCGTTTGGAGCACGTGGAGGTCGGGTAATTTGTGAGACAGGCCGCAGCCCTCAGCCAAGGCGCGATCGATCGGCACCTCGCAGATGAGGCAAACAGGCGAGCTGGCATCGAACACTTTCATCGTTCCGGCTGTCAGCTCACCTCGGAGAGCTGGCAGCAAGGCCTTGTGCGCCTCGACCGTCGCGGTCGCTGCCGCCTCCTTCTTCTCCAGATCGGTGACAACGTTTCGCTGCGCCTCATGCTGTGCCCGTAGTGCGGTCACGTCGCTTAGCAGATGCGGGCTGTCGACCTTGGCTACCTTTGCCAGTCGATCGGCGGCCGCCCGCCGAAGCACGTCCACGCATAGCTTGCCATCCGGCAACTCGTCCAAGGCAAGTCCGACCGCCTCGGCCGTTTCCCTGCGCAAGCGCTTCACCTGCCAAAGCAGGCGATCAACCTCGGTGCCGCTTGACTTGACACCCTCTTCCATCCGCGAGATCTCTGCCCGTGCCTCGATCTCTTCGCTTCCGATGGCCCCCAGCAGTGCCCGCAACGCTTCCAATACCCGTGTTTGTGACATCGAGCGCACCGGTGACCCTGATTCCGAATCTGGTGCGCGCCAGTCCAACGCTTTGTCGAACCGACACTCCTGATCCCGTGTCAACCACGCGAGCGCAATCAACCAAGGGTCGTGCGCGCGCTCGATCTGCATTAGCTTCGCGATCGGCTCGGTCAGCACCTGCCGTTGAATCGCCTCCATCAGCGGGGCCATGCCGCTAGGCTGGGGAGGCAGCGAGGCCAGCAGCGCTTGCGGCTGCAGGCCAGGCACAGCGTGGTGCTCGCGTCCACCACCCAATGGCCGGATGACGCCCCACAGTTCTCCGCAGAGCATCACCTCGGCGCCAACGTAGCCTTCGGGAAAAGCTGCGGCTATGTGCTGCCGCTGCTCATCTGCTGAATGCCTGTCCTCACCGAGGCAATAGCGCAGCAGACGGCAGAACAGTGTCTTGCCACTCCCATGACCCAGACTATTGCTGCTGCTGACCACGTCCTCGGAACCAGCCTCATCTGCGGGGTCTGGCGACCAGACGATGTTCAGGCCGGGACGCAGCGCGATGTCGCGAATTGGAGTCTCGGCATCCTTCCACAGCGTGAGTCTGCGCACCCATAGGCGCGGCTCGACATCACCCTGGCGGGGCGTGATGGTCAAGGGCACGTCAACGAAGAGATCAGGCTGCCTGCTCATTGACAACGCTTGCAATTTCGACAGGCAGGCCCTTCAGCAGTGCACCCAAGTCCTGCGATTTCATCCAACTGACCACCCATCGCGCACGGCTCTCTGGCCAGCCCGATGTGTCGTAGACATCCAGGCCGGGGCCTGGAGCCCAGGTGTCCAAAATCAGGTCCTCGATCAGAACGCCGCGTGCGCGCATCGACTTCACAGCAGCGCCGAAGCTCGTGCGCGCGGTAGGCATCAGCGCGCTGACGCTCGACGGCAGCGTGACAGCCTCGCCGCCTACAAGACGTTGCCATTGCGCAGCCAAGGCCTTCGGCATGAGGCGGGGAAGCAACCTCGGCTCGGCGCACAGCAAGGCAGCCAGCCGCGCATGCTGCGTGGCGGCCGGCATCGCGAAGGTCTTCAGCACGGCGGCAAGTGCCAGCGTGTCTTTCGTCGCTTGCTCTGCGCCCAAGCTTGACCAAGCGGAGTCGGGCAACACGGCAACTCCGGCCAAGACGGTTTGGAATGCTGGCAGGCCTGCGGGCGCGGCCTGCAGTGTGGCGTCGATGGCGCGCTTGCCGGAAGTGCGCTTGGACTTGCCTTGTCCGAGTGTCTCAACCTCCGCCGCTTCTCGCTTCGCAACCTCATGGTTCAACGTCAACAGACGCTTGAGTACTTCTTTGCGAGCGGCGGGGCTGATGGTGTAGCGGACACGGTCGTTCTCGGGCAGGGTGTCAACTTCGACGAAGTCGTGGCCGAGGTTGAGGTCGTCCCACCCGTACGAATCTCGCACGGCAAGGTCGAGCGCGACGTGCAGGCGGCGCAATTCCAGTAAACCTTCAAAGCCAGCACGGGCGACGTCGGCGGGCTTCTTACTGACCTTGGCGACCAACTCGGGGCTCAGGTCGCGGGCATGGAACAGGTTGTAGATCTCGGTGAGGCCGAGCCAAAGGCCGCGCATCAGATCGCGTCGGTACTCGTGGTACTGCTCGCCGATCTGCGCAAGCGACAATTTCTCGCCATTCCACAGGCCGCCGGGAAACGGGAAAGTCTCGAAGCAGTCCGATGGTGAATACTGTAGGCGCTCTTCTAAGCGCATGCTGTACTTGCGCGCCCAGACCTCGTGGCAAGTCGATTGGACTACCGCGAAGAGATCCCATCGATCGGAGGCGAGTACGTAGAGATTGTTCAGGAAGACTCCGTCAGTGGGCATGACAGAGAAGTTCATATGCTTAGTGACGCGCGCCGTCACAAGGCAGTTCTTCAGTGGTTCGATGGCGCGGTACAAACCCGCCGCACGCTCAGCGTATTGCCACCATCGCTCGCGCCTCGCGGCACGGTTGACCTTCTGTCGCTCTGGCTTTACTTTCGCCTCAACGATCCCAAACGGTTCGGGGTAGGTTGCCGCCTGCTCCTCAGACCAGTCGCGGAAGTTGATGATGGAGCGAGCAGGCGATTGCTCCGGCGATCCGTTTAGGTCCCGTGCATTGATGACTGACTGAATGACGTTCCTATTACGAGAGTCGCGACGTATCAGTGATTGCGCCTCATGGTGGGTCAGAAGGAAGCCGTCGCCAAGAAATATGGTTCCCTGGAACAGTCTGCCCCCGCTTTCCCGGAGTGCCTTAGGTTCGGTTTCCTCGGCACCTGCCTCTAGGAACGCATTTATAGAAGGGACACTTTGTCCGTCTAGCCAACAAGCTTCGGTACTTGCAATCCGACGAATGGCCAAAGCTGAGACAACAAGGTTCGCTCGCCCTGGCCACTTGATTGCGCGCACGGCCATCGACACCTGGCCGCCAGCCAGTACTACCTGCTCCAAACCGTCGCGGCGGTTGTCGCCGTCCTTCACGGAGTTCGTCGTCAAGAAGGACATCACACCACCCGGTTGAAGCAGAGTGAAGATGCGCCGAATGAAGTACACGACGAGGTCGACGAGGCCCGCTGGCGAGTACTCCCACTTCACGTAGTGGCAGAACGAGTGCCCAAAGGTACCGCTTAATGCCTGGCCGCTCAAATACGGTGGGTTGCCAAGAATGCAGTCGAATCCTCCTGAAGACATGACCTCAGGGAACGCAAGGAACCAATGGAAGAAGCGCTTGCGCTCCGCGATGGCCCACGCCTGCGCCGTCGCCTGCGACTGCGGCTTGCGTTCACCCTTCCAATAGCTCCGAAACTCGTCCTCGGTGACATGCATCCCAGGTCGGTTCTTTACCTTCGGAAGGTAGAACTGCGCAATCGGCATCGCCGCAACTTGCTCCATCCACAGGGCCTCAGCGGACTGCGAGAGCACTTCGAAACGCTTCCGCTTAGCCTCCACCTGCTCCGGCGTGTGCTCAGGTAGCGCATCCAGCCCCTTCCAGCCCTTCAGCGCCTCGTCGAGCTGCCGCTCGACCTCCTGATCAAACGTCAGCGCTTTCTGGCCCGAACGCTCGGCCTTGTTGCGTTGACGAAGGAGCGCAGCCACCTCCTTGTCGTCGCCGGACATCGTCGCAAAGGCCTCGTCCGGCACGCCACGCGCTTCGATGTCCTCGCGTCGCACATAGCCGACGATGGCGTTCCCGCACTTGATGTGGTGATCCAGAAAGCTTAGTGGCTCACCGGGCACATGCGCCTCCAGCCACAGCGCCACCTTGCACAGTTCCACCGCCAGCGGGTTCAGGTCCACGCCGTAGATGCAGTGGCGGATCGCGTCGCGCACAGCCGTGCGCATCGCCAGCGGCGACGGCTGGTCCTCCCCCGTGCGCACGACAGCCAGTTCCTGCCCGATGCGCCGCGCAGCGGCCAGCAGGATGTGGCCCGAGCCGCACGCCACGTCCGCCACCCGCAGCGACAGCAGCGCGGCCTCGGGATCCTTGGCCTTCAACCGTTCGGCGATCAGATGGTCTAGCGAGTGCTTGATGAGCGGCTGGACCAGTTCGTCCGGCGTGTAGTGCGAGCCGGTGTTGGCGCGCTCATCCCCCTGCTTGAAGGCAAAGGTGGTCTGCGCGCCATCCGGCAGGATGACGGGCTCGTATTCCAGCAGCCCCTCGTACACGGAGCCGAACTCCTCGACATTCAGCGCACCGTAGTTGACGCGGATGAGCTGGCCGTTGTCCGGGTGGGTGTAGAGGTTCAGCGCCCGCAGCGCCCCCAGGAGCACGTCGTTGCCCAGCGTGCAGCGCGCCAGGATGCCGATGGCCGGTGGGCTAAACAGGTCGCCTGCAAGCGGCGGCACGCCCATCTTGGCCCCCGGGCCGCCAGCCTCGAACAGGCGGAAGGTGGCCAGCAAAGCCGGCCAGAGGTCGGCATGGCGGCGGTCGGCCAGGTGGCGCTTCTCGCTCATGCGGCGCAGGCGCATGAGGCTGTAGAACTGCTCGTAGATCTCGCGGTGTTTGGCCTGAACGCTGGATGGGAAGACCAGGCCGCGCTCCTCGATGACCATCAGGAACAGCAGGCGGTAAATCAGGCGAAGCAGGTGCTTGTAGAAGTCCTCGGCACTCAGCCTGCCTGACTCGACCTGCTGCCGCAGATCGTCGTTTGTCTTGTGCTGCAGGAAGCCGTTTGCCAGGCTCTTGATGGCGTGCTCCACCGCCTTGGACAGGCCCTCGCGGATGCGGGATCCAGCGTCCAGCGAGTCCTGGTGGTAGCGCTCGATCCAGCTCTGCGCCGCTTCGTCACGGTTCGCCGGCAGCCGTGTGGCGTGCAGCAGGCGGTACAGGACCGCAAAGTCCGCGAAGAGACCGTCGCTGAAGATGCGGTCGAGGTCGAACTCCAGGTAGGTGAGCTTGATGAGGCGGGAACTGTCACGCAGCAGGCGCAGCACACGGCCGTTGGTCACCAGGCCGTAGAGCTCATCCGCCAGGTTCAGGTACTCCTGCACCATGGCGTGCGCCGACATGCGCAAGGCGCCTGACCGCTGTTCGGCCTTGCGGTCCAGGCCCGCCGGGTCGCGATAGCCCGTGACGTGAACGACGGTGCCGCCACGGTTGGCGACGCGGTGGGACAACGGGTAGAGCTTGCCGTTGGCTTCAGCGCTCTTGGGCTGGAAGTCGAGCTGGTAGCCCAGCAGACCCAGCAGCGGCAACACCCACTGCTGGCGGGTTTCGGTGGTGGCCGGGCTGTCGGCGCGCACCGATTCCAGCTTGCGTTGGAAGATGCGCCAGTAGTCCTGCGCATCGGCCCAGGCGCGGGCGATCTCGTCCTTGACCTTGGCGGTGCCTTCCAGGCCGAAGTCGGCGGGGCGCTGGCCCGCTAGATCGTCCAAGCGGTCGAGGACGTCGGGCGAAAGGATCGCGCCTTCGATGCGGATGCTGGGGTAGATCATGCGTACCGGGGGGCGAGGATGACGGGAGACGGTTGGCCGGGTTCACGCAACACCCAGTCCAGCACCGACATAGACATGGGCGGTGGCATATGCCAGGCGCCGTCGTTCATGCCCACGAAGGCCAACATCAGATCGGTGGCGACCTGGCTGTGCTGGCCAGAGTCAGCGCCAACCACAAAACCCTCCGCGAGGTGGACCGTACTGCTGGAGACTGCGCTGTGGATGGCGCTCAAGAAGTGCTGCGCGGCCAGGGCCATGGCTGCACCAGCTCCGAGGCTCCACCATCGCGCGCGCGGCGAGCGCTCGAACGCACCCCGCGGGGCTGGATTGCCGCGGCCATCGAACGAGGCGCAAAGCGGCGCCTCGACCAAGAGCACGACCTCGTGATGCTCGCGAGCGAAGTCGATCACGGTCGACACGCATTCGCCAAAGCGCTGCGCTGCGGGACGCGCGGTCTGTGCATCGTGGGTGGCCGCCACTCCGCAGCTCCTGGACTGACCGGAAAACCCCAGATCCACCGCCATGACAGGCAGAGATCGGAGAGCTGTGGCCTTTGACACTGAATCGATGGCCGCGATCAATTCGACTGCTCCGGCAGTAGCACATAGGTGCCCAGCAGGTCCATCGGCAGGACGGGATAGACCACCTGGAAGCGCTGCTTCTCCATCAGCGAACTGAAGCGTTCGTGCGCGTCCACCAGCCGCTTGGACTGCGCTTCGGCAATCTCGGAGAAGGCATCACCCAGACTGTCGAGCAGGCCCAACTCGTTCTCGAGGAAGCTCGCCCGCGCCTGGGGAGACAGATCAGAGGTGGCCCGCGCGTCGCCGATCAGGGCTTTAGCGGTTGCGTGGTCCAGGAACTCACGCTGCTGGGGCGTGCCGCGCCAACCCCAGAGCAGCATCTCCTCGGCGACGATCTGCTGGTGACTGCGTGCTTGCTCGATGACGTTCCGGCAGCGGAACAGCATCAAGGTGGTCTTGACGGTGACAGCCCGCGTACGAATAACAGCAGCACGGGCGGCACGCTTGTCCTGGCGGCTGACGGTGTTGGCCATGACCACCTGGCACAGCAATTCCACGAAGGGATGGTTGCGCCCCAGGTAGTGGAAGCCTTCGGGCGTGGGCGACTTGAACGACACCTGCAACAGGTCTCCAGCCGGCAGAGCTTCCCGAAGCGCGGGGGGCAAGTTGCCGGTGAAGACCCGGTAGCCCTTGCCTTGGGGCACCACCTGGACGCCCATCAGGTTATTGAGCACGCTGGTGACGAAGGCCTCCACCGCCTTGGGGTCGCCGATGGCTTCGTCCACCTCGCGCAGGTCGGCCTCCACCTCGTGTGCCTTGATCGCGTGCTGGGCGAAGATGGAGCGGGACGCCTTCTCGCGCTCCGCAGCGTCATCGAGCTTGCGAGTGACCTTGTCCTTGGCTGTAGCAGCCTCTTCGAAGTCGCTGAAGTCGAACAGCGTCCCCTGCACTCCCTGCTGTGTGCTGATGCTGCGGCTGGGGTTGAGCAGCAGAGCCTGGGTGATGGTGTCGATGATGCTTTGCGAGTCTTCGGGGAACGGCACGTTGATGCCGGTGGATCGCTTGATCTCACGCACCTTGCGCAGCAGCACATCGAGCACGACGCCGTCGATCGGGTTGTCGGCTCCATAGAGCAGGCAGGCCTTGACCACGGGCGCAATCTGGCCGAACCGGTCCACGCGTCCTTCGCGCTGCTCCAAGCGGTTGGGGTTCCAGGGCAGGTCGTAGTGCAAGACAGCGGTGAACTGGTCCTGCAGGTTGATGCCCTCGCTCAGGCAGTCGGTGGCGATCAAGACGCGGAGCCTCGAACGGCCCATCACCTCGATGCGCTGCTTGCGCAGTTCATCAGGCAGCTCGCTGGTGATGACTTGAAGATCCAGCTTGGGGAACTGCTTGCGCAGCAGTGGCTCAAGGTGCTCACCGACGTACTTGGCCGTTTCGATGTATCGACAGAACACGACGGGGCAGAACGGTGTGGGCTCTTTCAGCCACGTTGTGATCTGCCGAGCTGTCGCAGCCAGTTTGCGGTCGTGCTCAGCGCCTGCCAGCTCCTGCAGGCGGTCGCCAAAGTCCTTGAGCTGACGGCGCTGGTGGTCTGACCAATCGGCACGCTCCATCACCTGCGTTGGTGCGTTGTCGGCTTCGTGGCCGAACTCTGTGTCACCCACGGGGTTGGGGGCGTCATCGGGAATGGCGTCGCCCTCTTCGGTGCGGCCCGCCTTGGCCAGTGCTGACATGCGCGTGTTGAGCATCTCCACGCCCGCCGACGGGCTGGACATCACGCCGCGGAGGAGACCAAGCGCCGTCCAGTAATGGACCCGCTGCTGCCGCCCACCCTTGACCGGCGCGATGAGCTTGCGCGAGAACTCGATCAGATCGTTGAAGAGCCGCAGGTACTTCGGCGACAGCGCGTAGTTCAGCTCGAAGGCATCCCGTTCGGGGAACGGTGTGTCTTCACCAAGCCACTTCTCCACGTCGCCACGCTTGCGCTGCACGAAGTGCTTTGCCAGATCTCGACGCTGGGCCTGGGAGGCGGCCGGCAGATCGACCGGCTCGAACTCCGGCTTGAGGAGCCCGAGCAAGGATTGGAACTCTTCGGACTTGCCGCTGTGCGGCGTGGCCGTCAGCAGGACCAGATGCTGGTTGGCCTTGGCAGCAATGCGGCTGACCAGGTGGTAGCGCTGCTGCTGGCTGGCCGATGCGCCCTCAGGCCGGGCGCAGGTGTGGGCTTCATCGACAATGACCAGCTCGGGGCACTGTTCGATGAACACATCCCGCCGGACATCGGACTTGATGAAGTCGATGCTGATGACCTGGTAGGGGTAGTAGTCGTAGACGCTGGTGTCACCATGGATCTGCCTGTCCAGCCGCGCCTGGGTGTTGGAGCGGATGATCACGGCCTCGATGTCGAGCTTCGCGCGGATCTCAGCCTGCCACTGCTCACACAGGTGGGGAAGGCAGATGACCGCGAAGCGTTTGATCTTTCGGCGCTCGATCATCTCGCGGACGATGAGGAGAGCCTCGACCGTCTTGCCAACACCCACGTCGTCTGCGATCAACAGACGTGTCTGGTCCTGGCGGAGCGCCATGATCAGCGGCACCATCTGGTACGAACGGGGCCGAAACGATAGCTTGGCCAGGCAGCGGAAAGGGCCGGCGCCATTGCGGAAAGCGAGGCGTGCAGCGTCGTGCAGCAGGCGTGCCGTGGCGAAGTCCCCGAGGTCGGCTGCGGTAGGCGGCGCGAAGCGGGCATCCTTGGGTTGCTCGCCGCCGAGGGGCAAGTAAAGGCCGGTGACCTCGTCTTCTGATCCGCCGAGTGGCTTCAGGACCAGGAGTTCGGGATCCGCCGACGGCAGCACGACCCAGTCGCGCCCGCGCAGCGAGACCAGCTTGCCAGGTTGCAGGGCGACGCTCATTTGACCTTCTTGAAGATGTCGGGACGAGCGGCCACCTTGGCTGCCAGATCGTCTTTGTAGTAGTAGACCCAGACCTCGTCGCCTCGGGCGAGGATGGCTTGCCGCTTGGCCTTGTCATCCTCCTGCACCTCGGGCTGGTCATGCGGTGTGCCATCGCAAAACACCCAGATGCGCGGCTCATAGTAGAAGTCGGGCTGAACGTAGAGCCCGTCCACGCGCTTCTGCGCTGCGTCCGGCAAACGCAGGCCGCTTTCGTACAGGTGGTCGATGAACTTGCGCTCGGTGGATGAGCTGGGATCCAGGTGCTTCAGCAGGCCGGCGTACTGGTCGTCGTAGCTGGCGTAGCCCTTGTTGGTGTGGATCTCCAGCTGGCAGACCGCCAGCTTCGCCAGGGCATCCTTGATCAGGTGCCTGTCGATGATCTGGTGGTCACGCTGGTTGTAGTAGCTCAGCAAGTCGTCGTACGAAGCCGGGCCTTTGTACTCAGGATCGTCGAAACGACACAGCTCCTGCGCGCGCTCGACCACCGAGCGGAAAGCACCGATGTCTTCGACGAAGCGAGACAAGATGCCCAGGCTGCCCTCGGCCGCCTCGTAGAGAAGGATGTTGGGTGCGCCGGCATCTCCCACCGAGATGACGCCGATTTCGCTGGACTCGATCTGGAAGACCTGCTCGATCGCGCGTTTGAGCGCATGCTGCAGTGTGACGACGCCATCTGACTTGAGCCCCAGTGGCTGCACCGGCACGATGTAGAGAGCATCGGCCAGGTTTGAAGTCCACAGCTTGATGCGGCGGAAGTCTTCACGTTGTGGCTCGTCTGGATCTGGCATCGAGGCGCGCCACTCGCCGCTCACCATGCCGATGGGAAATCCATCGGTCTTCTGGGCGCGCCACTTTTCGTTCACATGCACCAGGCGCGCGGCCGGCACGAACATCAGGTTGATCAGCGAATCGCCTCCGACCTTGAGACTGGCTCGCTGTACGCGGTCCATGTCACCGCCATCGATGCTGAAGTAAGTCTGGATGGAGAACCCGCGCGATGCACGCTCCTCTTCCTCGCAAGAGATGCGGTCGACCTCCTCGGCCCGCGACTCCGTCATTTCCATCAGGTCGTGAAGGTGCTGCTTGTTCGCGTTGTCCGACAGGCTGACGCCCGACAGCGGGCAGTTCTCGAGCTGAAGCTGATCGCCGACCAGGAAGTACCCGGCTTTGGTGCTGATCTTGGCTTCAGTCAGCGCGGTATCGGCCTCTTGCACGACGAGCTGGCGAACCTGGTACTTGCGCCCGCTGTGGTAGATCACATTGAGGGGCCCAAATTCGCGCAGCGCGATCGACCGAGGCCGCGAGATGAACTCTCCGTGGGTGTCTGAAGTGGGCAAGAAGACCCGTAACGGCAACCGCGTGAAGTTGTAGCCCGGCAGGAATCCTTCGGAAGCCAGATAGCGGTAGGGATAGAACTCGGACAGCTCGGAGGACCCGCCGCCGCTGTTGCGAAGTAGATCCAGTTGGCGCGTCGCCTGATCCTGGCTGCGCTTGTACTTTCGGTACTCCTCGCTGCCCAGGCTTAGTGTGCCGCTCTGGATCTTCTGGGTCGCTTTCTCCAGCGTGCTGCGCGCCGTGCGATAAAGGGTGCGCCAGCGCTCGATGGAGTGATTCAGGTTGTCCGGCAGCGCATCCAGAGTCTGCTCGATCCAGGCGTCCGTGAACCAGTGGCCGGCACGGGCTTTCAGGTCGCCTTCGAAGTCCTTGATCGCTCGCTGGAACGTAGCGCGGATCCGATCCTTGGTCAGGCTACCGAGCTGCAGGCCTGAGCGGACGCTGGCCAGCAGAGGCAACTCGCGCTTGTCCTCGTCCAGGAATCTGGTGATGGACGGTCGGCCGCCTTCGTTGTTCTCCAGCCCGGGCAAACCCACTTCCGAAACTGCGAGCGCGTTGAGGTGGGTCTGCAGCAGTTCTCGGTTGGCCAGATCGAGGCGCGGCGGCTGCACAACGCCTGCGACCAAGCCCGGCTGCTTGCCGAAATAGTGGCGGTCGTGAGGCGAGTAAGTCGAGCAATAGGTGAACACCAGCGCTCCCTGCCCACCGCGCCCAGCGCGGCCAGCTCGCTGCGCATAGTTGGCGGGGTTGGGAGGGGCGTTTCGCAGATGAACGACGCTGAGGCCACCAATGTCGATGCCCAACTCCATCGTGGGTGAGCAGTAGAGAGCACTGATTGCCTCATTGCGGATGCGGACAAGATCCTGGTGCTTCTTCTCTGGGTCGAGATACCAATCTGCCCGAAACCTGTCCTCCCGGTCCCGTCTCTGATCGACGTTCAACTGGCCGGTGTGGTCTTCGGCACGAAGGCGCTTTGCGGCTGCGAAATCACGCCGATAGAGGTCCTGGAAGAAGAGGTTCGGCTTCGGGGCTTGCTGCTTGTAACTGCGACGCTTGATGAGGTCGGCCTTGACCGTCTTCAGGTCGCCCGGCCTCCAGACGAGTTTTTCAATGCGCAGGCGATACAACGTGATGTTGTCGTTCTTCTCACCCTTGGCACCTTGTGATGCCAGGTAGTCCGCGCCTTCCAGCTTCTTCATCAGCAGCTTGATGAAAGAGCCGTAGTGGTCGCCGCGCAGGTCGACGTCGAGCTCGCGCTGCTTGACGAAGAGCTTGATGAACTTGCCAAGCCCACTGGCGGGACCCATGCTCTTCGAGGCGACTTTGGCGGACCGGTGCAAGGTCTCAAGCCGCATGTAGTACGGCTCACGCAGACTCTCATTGGGATCGAGAGTCCAGGGAGTGCGCAGCTTCTCCCTAAAGAGCTTCTCATGTTCGCGAAGCTTGCCCTGGGTGAGGTAGTTCTCGCTGTGAAGTGCGTACTCCAGGCGGAAGAAGTCGAGGATTGCCGTGAGGAACAGCTGACGATCCTCAACCTCCAGGTCCTCGAGGATCGGCACTCTTTCCCAGTACTTCTCCGTACCAGCCACCTCCGCGAGATCTGAGTAGGAGACATCCAGCAGTGCGCACTGCTCCAGGTTCGGCAAGACGATTCGCCAGCTGCGGCGCAGGTCACCCAACGCGCGGTACAGGAGGAATGTCTGGAAAAGCTCGTCGTAGCCGCGTCTGATGTTTGGCAGCTCCGGCTCTTCGTTCTTGTTGCCATACTCGACGAACGGGAGCTTGAGCGCCGCGAAGACCGCTGCGCCCAGGCGCTCGAAGGTCAAGCCAGCATCCCCGGCCGCGGTGACTGCGCGTTGAATACCGGCGCGCAGGCGCACCACCTGCACGAAGTCGTTGAAGTGGCCCGCCTGTAGAGCAGCATCCTGACGGTTGTCCGTGAAGCTGATGAGCTTCTGATCTCTGGGCTGAAATCCAGCGTCGCTGAGGCGGTTCAGGATTGAGAACGTCGTGATCGTGGTCGACGTGCTTCGGCCCTCACTGCCCAGCTTGGTGAGCTTCGTACCCTCGTTGGTCTTGGTATCAAAGAACACCCCGGCCGTCGGGTCAAACAGCAGTGGAGCGCGCATGAACCAGCCCCACCACCTCAAGGGCTCTGTTTCAGAGCAACGCCCCGTCTCGTCAAAGTTCAGACGTATGGGGAAGAACGATCGCTTGCGGCTGTCAGGCCCAGTGCGGCCCTTGTTGAGCCAGGAATCTGGAAGAAATCCAAGATCGTCGTGCTCATCCCAGATGTCGTCACCGATGATGAGATAGCCATCCTGACCACCTTCATCTTCGTCGCTGGCTTCGCGAAACTCCCGCGGTTCCAGGTGGTCGCCGACACGCGTTACGCAGATGAATGCGTGACCACTGGCGCGGCTGAAGACGTTCGGAAAGATCGGCTTCTTGCTGTCGTCGTCGTACTTGAAGACACCTGGCTCGAGTGTGATGTCGCGGTTCTCGTCCTGATCAAGCGTGGTGTAGACGGAACCGGTCTGGGAGATGAACTGGTGCAGCTTGAAAGGCAAGACGGTGTAGCGCTTGCCGCTGGCCTGTAGCCCCAGGTTGATCTGGCTGATCCACTGTAGCAAGCCGTCCAAGCAGTCTTTCGCCGTGGATTGATCAACTGCCGCGTCTGACGCGAGTAGCTGGGCGACTTCCGAAGGCGGCAGGGGCTGGCCTCGAAGAAGATGCCCCGACGACAAGCGAAGAGCCACTCGGTTCTCAAGCCACTTACCGATCGGGTTTGCCTTGAGTTCAGCCAAGCTGGCGGAGGGAGTGATGCCAGCCGTGATGGCAGCATGGAGCGCGCCCGCGGGAGGCACGGCGTCGCCATCCGCCAGTGAACGGGCCAGCGACTCTGAAACCACCTGATCAACCAAGAACTTCCGACCAAAAAGCACAGTCGCGACAGCGGCGATCTGGACCTTTTGCTGCTCCGGGTCATCTCCAGAAGCCATGGTGGCGGAGGTGCCGATACAGACGAGCTTCCTGGCGCACTGAGCCTGGATGCGCCGAATGAGCATGGCCACGTCGGCGCCTTGTCGTCCTCGGTAGGTGTGCAACTCGTCGAAGACCAGGTACTTGAGATGCGCGTAGACGCTGTCGCGGATGCGGCGCTCTGCAGTCCGCGTGAGCAGCAGCTCAAGCATCATGTAGTTGGTCAGCAGAACGTGCGGCGGGTTCTCGCGCATCCGCTCTCGCACCTCCTCCTTCTCCTGGCCGGTGTACTGACCGAAGGAGATCGGAAAGGCTTTACCCGTCGCCTTCTCGTAGTTCTCTTGGTAGCGCTTGAACTCCTCGAACTGAGAGTTGATGAGCGCGTTCATCGGGTACACGATGACGGCTCGAATGCCACCTTCGGATGGGTGGCTCAGCAGATCGTGAAAGAAGGTCCCGATATAGGTGAGCGACTTGCCGGAGCCAGTACCCGACGTGACGATGAAATCGCGATCACCAGTGCCCAGCTTGATAGCGTCGACCTGATGCTTGTAGAGCGAGCAGCCCTTGAGAATGTCGGGAATGGCCGGGTGAAGGATGCCGTTGGCAGCCAAAGCTTCGACTGTTCCTGCCGACTCATAGGCCGGATTGAACTGTAGGAGCGGCTCGGGCCACAGGCGGCCCTCGGCAAGCTTGCTCTCGACGGTTGCTCGAATTGCCGGGTCGGCAATATTGAGGAAGCTCTGGATGTAGCTGGCGTAGTCTTCGACAACCTGTTTGTGGGTCAGCAGAACGTCCATCTTCTATTTCTCTCCCTTGCCGCTGCAGTGCAGTTCCCACGCTTGCTGGGTGCGCTTGCGAACGGTCGCTCTGATGGCGCCAGTGTCCGCGATAATCGAGACCTGATCGGCGTGCCTCAGGATGTCCATCGCCAGCTCGTTTGGATCGGTGTATGGCACCTCAAGCTGGAAGCGGCCGTCCTCCAACCACTTGCCGCGCTGGTCCGGGTGCCATTCCTCCCGGCTTACCCACTGAGCCGCTTGTGAACTGAAGGCCAACGTCACCCAGCTTGGGGTTGCGCCAGCGTAGATGCCGTAGCCGCCGTCCATGTCGGACTCCACTTGCTTGAGGGATACGTCTCTGGCGCGAGTGTCCAAGGCGTCGGCCTGTTCGATGGCATCCAATGCAAATCGGAGAAGCCTCTCCCTTGTGTGACACCAGCCGTCCAGGTACCACGTGTTTCGGTAGTGAACAAGCCGCTGCGGGGACACATCTCGCTCGCTGACTTCCCCGCGGCCCCTTGTCAGATAGCGCAAGTGAAGTCGTCTGCGCTTGAGCAGCGCTTCCCCCACGGTTTCGAAGAACTGGCTGGGAACGGGGCGCTTGGCGGAGCCGATGATCTTGACCCGCTTCAGCAGCGCTTTTGTTTCAGCTTCGCTCGTGCCCAGCATCAGATGAATCCGCTCCAGAAGCGGTTGCAGGTGGCGGCTGATCACACCGTCGGAGTCGAGGTCATTGAGGAGTTGATGAGCCATCAACAGCGAGTACAGCTCTCGCTCGCTGAACCACAGACCCGGCAGCTCGTGCTTCTGGCCTCTGTATTCCTCGCCGAATTTGTAGCCGTTCAGGAACCGGTCGTAGACGATCGGCGCTCCGAGCTGGTCCTTCAAGTAGTCCAGGTCTCTCTTGAGCGTCGCCGGCGATACCTCAAGCTCGTCGAGCAGCGTCTGGAAGCTCACATGCCCGCGGTTTCGGATGAGCATCTCGATCTTGTAGACGCGGGCAGTTTTGGTCATGACACGACGTGGTTGGTCGCTCATCTCCTGAGCGTCACCAACTGTATCCGCAGGCGCGGTGACGTCGTCCGGTTCCGGACACAAGAACTGCAGTGTTAGGTGCGACTCCACCTCACCAGCTTTGGTGATGACGAGCTCAATACTTGAGCTATCCGTGGTAACCCTGAAACCAAACGGAGATCGGTCACCGGCTCACTTCCTGAGCTTGGACCTGGCGACCCTGTACTGCCGGGCCACGAGCGCCCTTCACAGGAGAACCACCATGACGTCGAGCCCCGTTCTGCCGTCGGCATCAATCCACTCGCATCCGGGATTCGAGATCGGGTGGGACTTCGCCCACTACCGGTTGGTGCCTCCTGTCGAGCAGTTGCTGCCCGGAAACCCCGTGCGATATGGCTGGGAGGCCGGACAGGCGGTCTTTGGCGTGCGGACGCTGCGAGCAACTCCATACGTGAAGAAGTGGCTTCAGTTGCGGCTTGGCGCCTGGATGCGTGGCAAAGCGTTCGAGCCGTTCCAGGTGACGCCGAACTTCTTGGAGCGGATCGATGTCTCCGTCTGCCCGGTCACAGGCGGTGCTTTGACCCATGCGACCGGCACCGATTCCGACGCGTCTGTCGACCGGGTGAACAACCAAGCCGGTTATGCCGCAGGAAACCTCGCCGTGATGGGCGTTCGCGCCAATCGCGCCAAATCAGCCTATGACTGGCGCGATGCGGCTGCCTTCGTCCGACAGATCGAAGGCGGCAAGCTGGGCGAGATCGACGGATTGAATGCCCGCGAGTGGGCGCGCCTGGCAGCACTGATGAGCTACTGCACACCACTGAGCCACGCCGAGGCAGCGAACCTGCCCTTGCTGGTGCTGCCACCGCCCCGCCTGCGCCTGCTGAACCCAGTGCAGGCCGTTCAGGCTGGCCTGACACTTTGCTTCGCCGGCCTTGGCCGGGCGCCAAAGTTGGACGCGCTCGTCCGCATCTTTCCGAGGTGCGCGCAGGAAGAGGTTAAGTCGTTTGTGACGACTCTGCTCGCCCGACGCATTTCGGCAGGTCCAGCGGCCAACCCGGCTCAGCTCCGGTCTCTGCTCGAAGCAGCCTGGTGCGAGCCTTTGATCGTCAGGCGGTGGCAGCGCGTGGCGTTGCGTTTGGATGCAGCGTCATGCGAGGCGGTGGCAGCTGCGCTCCCGGCCGCTTGGTCGTCAGTCGTCACCGGTTCTGCCCCGCTGCGCTACCTCAGCCTTGAACGGGCGACCGAAGGTTGGGCGCTCGAGACCGGTGGCCGCGTCACAGGGGAAGGAGCCTTTGGCTGGAGCCCCGACAACGGCGCGCCAGCAAGCACGCCGACGGCTCGCGATGCCAGCCAGTCCGCCGCTCACCACCCTCCCAGCATCCGGGCTGACAGGTCGCTCGCTATTTGAGCGAGTGGGCTGCAACCATGCATCTTTGGTCCATAACAGGAGAGCACCCATGGATGCCCATCTTTCGCTGTCTTCCACTGTCGTGTTGACGCCCCGCCGCGCTGGTCTGTGCGCAGGACAGGACAACACCGTCGAGGTGCTGGTGCGCATTCAGGCGCCTGAGGCACCTGCTGGCCACGGCGCGCAGCGCCCGCCCCAGGCTCTAGCGCTGGTGATCGACCGCTCCGGCTCAATGGCAGGCCGCCCCCTGGAGGAAGCCAAGCGCTGCGCCGAGTACGTGCTGGGCAAGCTGCGGCCGACCGATGCGGTGGCGCTTGTGAAGTTCGACAACCGCGTGCAGCGGCTGTGGCCGGCAGCACCCCTGGGTGACGGTGCGCCGCAAGGTGCAGCTATCGCCGGTATCCACGCCGGGGGCAATACCAACCTGCACGGCGGTTGGAAGGAAGGCGCCGACGCGCTGGTGGACGTTGTCGGCCAGGGCCTGAAGCGAGTGATCCTTCTGTCTGACGGCCAGGCGAACGAAGGTGTCACCGACCCGGCCGAGATTGCCGCCCAATGCGCTGCCTGGGTCAGCAAAGGCATCACCACCAGCACCTACGGCCTAGGCAACAGTTTCAACGAAGAGCTAATGGTCGCCATGGCGCGGGCGGGTGCCGGCAACCACTACTACGGCGACACGGCCGATGACCTGATGGAGCCATTCCAGCAGGAGCTGGAGTTGCTGGGAAACCTGTGCCTGCGCGACCTGCGCCTGGCCGCCACGATGCCGGACGGGTTCAGCGTCGAGATCGTGAACGAGCTGCCGAAGACAGACACCGGATGGCGACTGCCCGACCTGGCATGGGGCGCGGAAGCCTGGGCTGTGTTGCGGGTGTCGGTGCCGGCCGGGGCATTGCCGCCCGTTGGGCAGCTGTGCACGGTGCTGCGCGTCGCCATCATGGGGCAGAGCCTTGAGGGTGACGCCGTGTCACTGGAGCGCTCAGGCCTCTCGCTGCCTGTGATGACTTCCTCCGCGTTCGGCAATCTGGCGGACGATGAACTGGTCACTCGCCGCCTGGTTGAGCTGGCTGCCGCGGAGGCCTTGATGGGCATGCGCGGCGCAGCTGCCGGGGGCGACTGGGCTCGCGTGGACACCCTGTTGGAGGCTGCGAGCCGGCAGTTTGCCGGCAATGAGTGGGTGGCTGCGGTGCTGGAGGCGATGCGCTCAATCGCCGCCGGGCGTGAACGCGAACGCGCGATGAAGGAGATGATGTATTCGTCAAGCAAACTGCGCAGCCGGCTGGCGGCGAAGGACGAGAGCGTAGCGTTCAGCCTCGCCGAAGGCGCTTCGGTACCGGCCTACCTGCGACGCAAGCCCGCGCAGGGGAAGGGTGACGTCTAGCGCCACGATGGCGCCCGGTTGCCTTTGAGGAGGACCCAGATTGCTCAGCTGTAGACGCAGTACTCCAGCCGATGGAGGAAGTCCTCGACGATCTGAGACCCCACCTCCGTTTGCAGTAAGTCGATGGGCCGAGAGTGGTCCAGGCCCATGGCGGGCCTGGACATCCAGGACTCTGCGGCATCTTGGCTACCTAGTACTTGGGCGGCCAACGCCACTACTCGCTCGCGGCTGGTCGGTTCGGATGACATCAGGCGATCAGCATAGCGGACTCACTGCCTGTGTTGGAGACCTCGAAGCCGCCTTGTGAGCCTGCTCTGAGTGGTGCGATTGCCCACGGCCTGAACGCTTCATTCCAATTGGCAACTTTGTTCTACGCCGGCGCGGGCGTTTGGCAACTTTGTTGGCCAGTTAGCAACTTTGCTCTGAGCGACCACACCCATCTTTCCTGCACCCATCTCGTCACTCCTTGACCAGCAGCCTTGTCTTCA